>VOFB01000185.1_pt1 | contig 286000 bp, 341 predicted proteins | sample 5384141 | NCBI WGS metagenome assembly VOFB01 (sample SAMN12384721, study PRJNA508395) | human gut metagenome | isolation source: healthy gut A | host: Homo sapiens | reverse complement strand
AAAAGCAGATCATTGACCGTAAGATCAATGTTATGAAAGAAGAGGGCGTGAAGTTTATCACAGGCTGTAATGTCGGTGTGGATGTCAAGAGTGCAGAGCTGTTAAAAGAGTATGACAGAGTCATCCTCTGCTGTGGAGCAAAGCATGCGCGTGATATCAAGGCAGCAGGTCGTGATGCAGAAGGAATCTATTTTGCAGTCGATTATCTGTCACGCAACACAAAGAGCCTTTTGATTCCAATTTTAAGGACAACAAATTTATTTCCGCAAAGGGAAAAAATGTTCTGGTCATCGGTGGTGGTGATACAGGAAATGACTGTGTGGGAACGTCTATCCGTCTGGGTGCAAAGTCTGTAACCCAGCTGGAGATGATGCCATGTCCACCGGCAGAGCGGGCAGCAAATAACCCATGGCCGGAGTGGCCGAAGGTGTTAAAGACCGACTATGGCCAGGAAGAAGCGATTGCATGTTTCGGTACAGATCCACGAATCTATCAGACAACCGTAAAGGAATTCCATAAGGATAAGAACGGTAAGCTGAATGGTCTGACAATCGTCAGACTTGAGAGCAAGGTGGATGAGAAGACCGGACGCAGAAATATGGTGGAAGTTGCAGGTTCCGAGAAGAAGATTCCGGCAGAACTTGTACTGATCGCTGCAGGATTCCTTGGAACAGAGGAAATCACAGCACCATTGCACGAAGACGGCATTTATAAGGGATTGGAGCATTTTGGACTGATTTCATAAACAAATCTAAAAAAGTATTAAATCGTTACAAATTGCAGAAAGTAAATATAAGGAAACAAGAGAAAAATAAAAAAATGGTCAGGCTTGCGAAAAAGAGACGCAGAAACTATTATATGACTATCGGTTAGCACTCGGCTTGAATGAGTGCTAATAAAAAAGAAAGAAAACAAAGAGACCGAATCAAGGAGGCAATGAATCATGAAATTAGTACCATTATCAGACAGAGTTGTATTAAAACAGTTAAAAGCAGAGGAAAAAACCAAATCCGGAATTATCTTAGCAAGTGCTGCACAGGAGAAACCACAGGAAGCAGAAGTAATCGCAGTTGGTCCTGGCGGAGTGGTAGATGGCAAAGAAGTTACCATGCAGGTAAAAGAAGGACAGAAGGTTATTTATTCTAAATATGCCGGAACAGAAGTAAAACTGGATGGCGAAGAATATATCATCGTAAAGCAGAATGATATTCTTGCAGTAGTAGAATAATCGAATTGATAATTGGTAAATAAAACAAATAATAAAATAGGAAAATAGAAGAAAGAGGTAAGAAATTATGGCAAAGGAAATCAAATATGGAACAGAAGCCAGAACAGCATTAGAGGCTGGAGTTGATAAACTGGCAAATACAGTCAGAGTAACAATCGGACCAAAAGGAAGAAACGTTGTACTGGATAAATCATATGGCGCTCCATTAATCACAAACGATGGTGTTACCATTGCAAAAGAAATCGAATTGGAAGATGCATTCGAAAACATGGGCGCACAGCTTGTAAAAGAAGTAGCAACCAAGACCAATGACGTCGCCGGTGATGGTACTACAACAGCAACTGTTCTTGCACAGGCAATGATTCAGGAAGGAATGAAGAACTTAGAGGCTGGTGCAAACCCAATCGTTTTAAGACGTGGTATGAAGAAAGCAACTGAAAAAGCAGTTGAAACAATCGCAGCAATGTCTTCTAAAGTAACCGGAAAAGACCAGATTGCAAAAGTTGCATCTATTTCCGCAGGTGATGAAAGCGTTGGCAACATGGTAGCAGACGCAATGGAAAAAGTTTCCAATGATGGTGTTATTACCATTGAAGAGAGCAAGACCATGCAGACAGAGCTTGACCTGGTAGAAGGTATGCAGTTTGACCGTGGATACATTTCCGCATATATGTGCACAGATATGGATAAGATGGAAGCAGTTTTAGATGAGCCGTACATCTTAATTACCGATAAGAAAATCAGCAACATTCAGGAAATCCTTCCACTGTTAGAACAGATTGTTCAGTCCGGTTCCAGACTTCTTATCATTGCTGAAGATATCGAGGGTGAAGCTTTAACTACATTGATTGTAAATAAACTGCGTGGAACATTTAACGTTGTAGCAGTAAAAGCTCCAGGATATGGCGACAGAAGAAAAGAAATGTTAAAAGATATCGCTATCCTTACCGGTGGTCAGGTAATTTCAGAAGAAGTTGGCCTGGAATTAAAAGATGCTACTATGGCACAGCTTGGCCGTGCAAAATCTGTTAAGGTTAAGAAAGAGAACACCGTTATCGTTGATGGTGAAGGAAATAAAGAAGAAATCCAGGCAAGAATCGGCCAGATTCGTGCACAGCTTGAAGAGACAACATCTGAATTTGATAAAGAAAAATTACAGGAAAGACTTGCAAAACTGGCTGGTGGCGTAGCAGTTATCCGTGTTGGTGCTGCAACAGAGACAGAAATGAAAGAAGCAAAACTTCGTATGGAAGATGCTTTGAATGCAACAAGAGCAGCAGTCGAAGAAGGAATCATCGCAGGTGGCGGTTCTGCATACATCCATGCATCCAAAGAGGTTGCAAAGCTTGCTGAGACATTGGAAGGTGATGAGAAGACCGGTGCAAAGGTTATCTTAAAAGCATTGGAGGCTCCATTGTATTACATTTCCGCAAATGCAGGTCTCGAAGGTGCAGTTATTATTAATAAAGTAAAAGAGTCCGCTCCTGGTATCGGATTTAATGCAGCAACAGAAGAATATGTAGATATGGTAGAAGCTGGTATCCTTGACCCGGTTAAGGTTACAAGAAGTGCTTTGCAGAATGCAACATCTGTAGCATCTACATTACTTACAACGGAATCTGTTGTAGCAAATATCAAAGAAGATGCTCCTGCAATGCCGGCAGGAAACCCAGGTATGGGAATGATGTAATAAGAAAATAAAATATATTACTGAAAAGTAAGGATAGAGAGCTCCTGGCTGCGGATAATGCAGTCAGGAGTTTTACTATGCAGTTTTTTTCCTGATGTTAGTTTTTTTGGGGCAGTTGTTTTGATTTGCAAAATATGTTACAATTATTTCATTGTGTAACATGAAGTCTGAATAGCAAGGAGGAAGAAAAATGGGAAAGGTAGTTATTCTTACAGACAGTTCCAGTGGAATTCGTCAGGCAGAAGCGCAGCAGTTAGGGATTAGCGTATTACCAATGCCTTTTTTTATAAATGGTGAAACACTGTTTGAGGATATCAATCTGACACAGGATACATTTTATGAGCATCTGACAGATGGAGCAGAGATTTCAACATCCATGCCGGCAGTAGGAGACCTTACAGACCGTTGGGATGAGCTTTTAAAAGAATATGATGAAATAGTATACATTCCTTTATCCAGTGGATTGAGCAGTTCCTGTGAGACAGCAACAGCATTATCTTCAGATGAAGAGTATGAGGGCAAGGTTTTTGTAGTAAACAATCAGAGAATTTCTGTAACACAGAAACAGTCCGTATTTGATGCAATCAGGCTGGCAGAGAGTGGCAAGAGCGGAAAAGAGATTAAAGATATTTTAGAGGATGCAAAATTCCAGTCCAGCATTTATATCATGGTAGATACCCTTTACTATCTGAAAAAAGGTGGAAGAATTACACCGGCAGCAGCAGCACTGGGAACATTGTTGAAATTAAAACCGGTATTACAGATTCAGGGTGAAAAGCTGGATGCTTTTGCAAAAGCCAGAACGGTAAAGCAGGCAAAAAGCATTATGATAAAAGCAGTAAAAGATGACTATGCATCCCGCTTTAAGGAGTGTCAGGATGAGATGCAGCTTTGTATTGCATACACTGGAGATATAAGTGCAGCGATGGAATTCCACAAAGAAGTGGAAGCAGAATTTGGGATTACAGACATTATGATGGATCCGCTTTCTTTAAATGTATCCTGCCATATTGGACCGGGAGCATTAGCACTTGCCTGTGCAAGAAAATTATAAGATTTAAAGTGTAAATTCTCGGTAAAATTGATTGACCAACCACAAAATATTGTGTAAAATTGAAATAGTTTAACTCGTTAATGCATAAAAGCAAGTAACATATCATGGTAAAACCAAGGAGGAAAATGAAAATGGCATTTTGTGGAAATTGTGGCACACAAGTGGGTGATGATGCAGATTTTTGCCCGAATTGTGGCCAGAAATTAAAAGGGGAGATGGAACAGCCGGCAGAGCAGGCAGCACCAGTACAGGAACAGCCGGCAGAGCAGGCAGCACCAGTACAGGAACAGCCGGCAGAGCAGGAAACACCGGTACAGGAACAGCCGGCAGAGCAGGAAACACCGGTACAGGAACAGCCGGCAGAACAGGCAGCACCGGTACAGGGACAGCCGCAGCAGGGACAGTTCCAGGGACAGCCGCAGCAGGGACAGTTCCAGAGTCAGCCGCAGCAGGGACAGTTCCAGGGACAGCCGCAGCAGGGACAGTTCCAGGGACAGCCGCAGCAGGGACAGTTCCAGAGTCAGCCGCAGCAGGGACAGTTCCAGGGACAGCCGCAGCAGGGACAGTTCCAGGGGACAGCCGCAGCAGGGACAGTTCCAGGGAAGACCACAGCAGGGACAGTTCCAGGGAAGACCACAGCAGGGACAGTTCCAGGGGACAGCCACAGCAGGCACGCCCGCCTAAGAAACCATTTAAGATGACGAAACAGTTATGGGCATTGCTTATTGCAGTCATTGCAGTTGTAGTAGTTGCAATTGTTGCACTTGTGGTAGTGAAGAATCAGAAAAAGAAAGTAAATATCAACGATTATATTTCTGTAGAGTATAACGGATATGAAACAGCAGGAACAGCATATGTTGATTTCGACGAGACCGGATTCAGTGAAGCTGTTATCAAGGCACAGGGAAAGAAACTTAAAAATGTAAAATCTCTTGATGACCTTGACTGGAGTGACCTCACAGATTTGATGGGAAGTAGTAACTGGGATTTGATTGACAGTATTACTTTTGATGTGAAACCGGATTCAGACCTGTCAAATGGTGATGTGGTAACCGTTACTGCTTCATGGAATGAAGATTATGAGAAAAAAGCAGGGGTTAAAATTCTTTCCAAAGAACAGGAATTTACAGTAGAAGGACTGGAAGAAGTAAAAGAAGTTGATCCGTTTGAAGATATCGAGGTAACCTTCTCAGGAACACCACCTTATGTATATCCAAACTGGACCAATAATTCAGATGATGATTACTTACGTTATCTGTGGTTCAATTTTGAAGATTATGACAGCCTTGATGTTGGTGATACCGTAACTTTAACAGTTGATGAGTCAGAAGAGAATGCATTGGCAAATGGTTACAAATTCACACAGACATCAAAAGAATATATTGTATCCGGAGTAGATTCTTATGTAACATCTGCTGCAGATATTTCAGCAGACAATCTGGATTCCATGAAAAATGAAGCAACAGATGTGTTAGATGCATATTTTGCAAATAACAATTCCTATATTGGAAATTCCGGATTCAGCTATGAAGGTTCTTATTATCTGGTTGCAAAGAACAGTGATACATGGGGTGATACAAATGTCCTTTATCTGGTATTTTCAACAACTGTAACCAGTGCAGAAAATGCATTTGAGCCGACTGTAGTATACTTCCCGGTAAAATATACAAATATTATGGCATTATCCGATGGAAGCCAGAGCTTTAATACATATGGTGATATCGAAGGATATACTGATTTAGAGTATGATGACGGCTGGTACAATGTTGATGGTTATACAGATGGAGCACAGATGTTTAACGATCTGGTTGTAACTCAGAAGGTTGATTATACTTACGAAGTAACTGATAATTTAACTCAGTTTGGAAACTAAAGGAGAAGGAAATGAATTCTGGAAATGATTTTACAAAGCACATTCATGTGAAAAATATTATTCGTCTGTTATCTATTTTATTAATGGTATTTTTCTTTGTGCCATCATTCATGGTATCCTGTGCAGGATATGGAAATATTAAAATTAGTGCTTTTAAAGCTATGACAGGTATTAAAATCGAAGGCGAAAGTGTATCTGATCCAAAAGTAATCTGCATCATAATGCTGCTGCTTCCAATCGCTATGCTGGCTCTCTGGTGCTTAAAGAGCGTATTAAAAGATAAAATTGCTGCAATCGCATCCGGAAGCTGTGCAGTTGTTGACTTTATTTTCTGGATTGCACTTTGCGTCGGAGTAAATAAGGAAGCAACAGATAATTACTGTACAGCAAAAGTTACAGCCGGATTTATATTTAATATCTTATTTATTCTGGCAATTGTAGTGTTGGATCTGTTGATTATTATCAACGTACTTCAGGCTGAGAAGCCATTAATCAGACAGAAAATGATGAACGGATATCAGGGAATGCCACAGCAGAATATGTATGGAAATGTACCACCACAGCAGGGACAGTTCCAGGGACAGCCAATGCAGCCACAGCAGCAGGGACAGTTCCAGAGCCAGCCAGTGCAGCCACAGCAGCAGGGACAGTTCCAGAGCCAGCCAGTGCAGCAGCAGGGACAGTTCCAGAGCCAGCCAGTACAACCGCAGCAGCCAGTACAGCCACAGCAGCCAGTACAGCCGGTATGCAGTAAATGTGGTGCTCCGCTTGTAGCTGGAAATAAGTTCTGTACCAAGTGCGGAAATCCGGTTGCATAAACTGGAATATAAAATAAGTAATAAGTAAACTACGAGAAACACGCTTTGTGAGCTACTCGCGTAAACTACGAGAAACACGCTTTGCGAGCTGCTCGCGTAAATAAGTAGAAGCCCCATCGTCTGATTATTCAGAGGATGGGGCTTCTTTTCTGCGTGCTGCAGCATTGCAGGCTCAGGATTTTATACAGCCTGACTGCGGAGCTGTTTCTTTTTCCGGTTCTTCCAAACAAGATAGGAAATCATAAGTGGTACACCGGCACCAATCCATGCTACCGGACTTGCCAGACGGACTGACCAGTATCCATATGGATTTAAAAGGAGCCATACGACACCGACACGGCAAATCATTTCAAAGATACCGCTGACCATAGGCATGATACCTTTTCCAAGTCCTTGCAAAGAAGTACGATAAAGGTAAATAAGAGCAAGAAAGAAGAAAAAGCAGCTGATGGTATTTAAGTACTGTGTGGCATAACTGTAAATGGCTTCCGTCGGTTCGCTTAAGAAAAGGGAAACAATGGAACGGCCAAATACAGTACAGATGAATGCAGCAATTGCAACAGTTCCAAGGGCGATTCCAAAGGCCTTCTTCATGCCATCGAAGATGCGGTCATATTTTCCGGCACCTAAGTTCTGACCACAGTAAGTAGACATTGTGGTTCCAAGAGCCGGCATTGGCTGGGTAGAAATCTGTTCTACCTTGGATGCAGCAGTAAAGGCTGCAACAGCACTGGAACCAAATACATTTACTGCAGACTGAAGAATCATGGAACCAACAGCTATCAGAGAGTAGTTCAAAGCCATCGGGATACCAAGTCCCATCATCTGGGCGGTTGTCACGCGGTCGATGTAGTAATCACTTTTTCTGGTGCGGAGAATCGTGAATTTACGGTACATATAAATAAGACAGAGAACAGCGGAAATACCCTGTGAGATTACGGTGGCATATGCAGCACCTGCAACATTTAATTTTAAAGTTACAATACAGAATAAATCCAGCACAATATTAAGAGCGGAGGAAAACAGCAGGAAGTATAATGGAGTCTTGCTGTCACCAACACCTCTTAAAATTCCGGAAACAACATTGTACATCATACTGGTAATGATACCCCAGAAGATAACCCGGATATAAGAGTCTGCCATATCAAGAATATTATCCGGTGTGTTCATAAAGATTAAAAGCTCCCGGGAAGTAGTAACAGTCAATGCGGTAAGAACCACGGAAATGATTATGGTTAAGAGGAAGGATAAAGCAACAATATGCTTTAAACGGCTTTCATCCTTTGCACCGAAAGCCTGTGATACCATAACACCGAATCCCTGAGCAAGTCCGGATGCAAAACCAAGCACCAGAAACATAATAGAACCGGTTGCACCTACAGCAGCCAGGGCATCTTCTCCTAAAAACTGTCCTACAATGATGGTATCTACCATGTTGTAGAACTGCTGGAACAGATTCCCGAACAATACAGGAAGTGAGAAGAGAAGGATTAATTTCAGTGGATTTCCGATTGTCATATCTTTCGTCATAATTATAAGCTCCTTTCAAAAAAATTTTGCAGAAATATTCTGCACTATATGAGAAAAAAATACTATATTCTTAGGAAACGGGATTAGTATACATTGGTAAAATAAAAATGACAATGTAAAAATCAATCTAATTATGGTATAATTCGCTCATGAATACGAATTTAGAATATTACAAATTTTTTTATTATGTAGGAAAACTTCACAGTATTACATTGGCAGCAGAAGAACTGAATGTTTCACAGCCGGCAGTGTCCCAGGCAATCCGTAATTTGGAGCGGGAGCTGGGAACCACCCTTTTCATGCGGACATCCAGAGGGGTGCGTCTGACTGCAGAGGGGCAGACACTTTACGGCTATGTGCAGCGGGGCTATGAGACCATCCGGGAAGGCGAACGCAAATTCCTTGAAATGCAGGAGCTGACCAGCGGAGAAGTATGTATCGGAGCCAGCGATATGACACTGCAGTTTTATCTGCTTTCTTATCTGGAACAGTTTCATGAGCAGTATCCGAAAATCAGGATTACAGTTACCAATGCACCGACACCGGAGACACTGAAATATCTGCAGAGCGGCAGAATCGATTTTGGTGTAGTCAGCACGCCTATGGAGACAACGAAGAATATGCATGTGATTCCGGTGCGTGAGATAGAAGATGTCTTTGTGGCAGGACGAAAATTTGAATATTTAAAGGGCGGTAAATTAAGCTATAAAGAATTGGAACATCTGCCGGTTATGTGCCTGGAGGGAAATACCTCTACCAGAAAATATGTAGAGGAATTTCTGCTGGGAGAAGGCGTTGTGATTCATCCGGAGATAGAACTTGCCACCAGCGATATGCTGATACAGTTTGCAAAAAGGAGCCTTGGCATAGCAAATGTGGTCAGGGACTTTGCTCAGGAAGAAATTGATAAGGGGGAACTGTTTCAGATTACATTTAATAAGAAGATTCCTGCCAGACAGTTCTGTATTGTTTCAGATGACAGGGTTCCGTTGACTGCAGCAGCAGAAAAATTATTGAAATTATTGCAGCATAAGTAAAACTTATATCGAGTATAAGGAATATTGACTTTACTTATAACATCTGATTCGGTATAATCAGAAAGTAAGAAGCAGAGAACTGGTTTTTACACCGGTTCTTTTTTGCTTTACAGGAAATTGCTTTCCTGTAAAGTAAAAAACGCTCCGCAAGTAGCTCGTAAAGCGTGTTTCTCATAGTTGTGCGAGCAGCGAGAAGAACATATTTCTTATTATAAGGAGGAAATAAAAATGGTTACAGCAGTAGTTGGTGCAAACTGGGGAGATGAAGGAAAAGGCAAGATTACTGATATGCTTGCAAAGGAAGCAGATATTATTATCCGTTTCCAGGGTGGTGCAAATGCAGGACATACTATCGTAAATGATTACGGAAAATTTGCATTACATACCCTTCCATCAGGAGTGTTCTACGGACATACCACAAGTATTATCGGAAATGGTGTTGCACTTGATATCCCGAAGCTTTTCAATGAGATGAAGTCTATTACAGACCGTAATGTACCGGCACCTAAGCTTTTGGTTTCTGACCGTGCACAGATTGTTATGCCGTATCATGTGCTTTTTGATCAGTACGAAGAGGAGCGTCTTGGAAAGAAATCATTTGGTTCTACCAAGTCAGGTATTGCTCCATTCTATTCAGATAAATATGCAAAAATCGGTTTCCAGGTAAGTGAACTTTTCGATGAAGATACTTTAACAGAAAAGGTAGACCGTATCTGTGAAATGAAAAATATTATGTTAGAGCATATGTACCATAAACCATTACTGGACAAGGCAGAGCTGTTAAATACATTACATGAGTACCGTGATATGGTAGCTCCGTATGTCTGTGATGTTTCTTTATATCTTGATAAGGCAATCAAAGAAGGAAAGAACATTCTCTTAGAGGGACAGCTTGGAACCTTAAAAGACCCGGATCACGGAATTTATCCGATGGTAACATCTTCTTCTACATTGGCTGCATATGGTGCAATCGGAGCAGGAATCCCGCCATATGAGATTAAGAAAATTGTTACTGTATGTAAAGCATATTCTTCTGCTGTTGGTGCAGGTGCATTCGTCAGCGAAATCTTTGGTGAAGAAGCAGATGAATTAAGAAAACGCGGTGGAGACGGCGGAGAATTCGGCGCAACCACAGGACGTCCAAGACGTATGGGATGGTTTGACTGCGTGGCAAGTAAATATGGCTGCCGCATGCAGGGAACTACCGATGTAGCATTTACCGTGTTAGATGTTTTAGGATATTTAGATGAGATTCCGGTTTGCGTAGGATATGAAATCGACGGAGAAGTAACCACAGACTTCCCTGTAACCACAAAGCTTGAAAAAAGCAAAACCTGTATTAAAGAAACTTCCGGGCTGGAAAACAGATATCCGTGGAATTAAGAAATACGAAGACCTTCCGGAAAACTGCCGTAAATATGTAGAATTCATTGAAGAACAGATTGGATATCCGATTACCATGGTTTCTAACGGACCGGGAAGAAATGATATCATTTATCGTTAAGAATAAAGGCAGATCGTGATGATAAAAAATGTAATCTTTGACGTAGGAAAAGTGCTGGTAGACTTTTGCTGGGAAGAAGTATTTCATAAGCTCGGTTTTGAGGGGGAAACTTTTGAATGTGTGGCGGATGCTACCGTCCGTTCCGTAACCTGGAACGAATTCGACCGGGGAGCAAAGCCGGATGAAGAGATTATTGCTGCATGCATCAAGGAAGCACCGGATTATGAAAGAGAAATAAGACTCTTTTATGACCATGTAGGAGAGACGATTCATACTTATCCATATACGGTGCGGTGGATACGAAGCCTTGAGAAAAATGGATATCATACCTATATATTATCTAATTTTCCAAAGAGCACTTATGAAAAAGCAACAGAAGAACTTTCTTTTGAAAAGGAGACTACCGGAGCAATCTTTTCCTATCAGGTGAAGTGCATCAAGCCGGAAGCAGAAATTTATAAGCTATTGCTGGACAGATACCATTTAGTGCCACAGGAATGTGTATTCATAGACGACCGTCCGGAAAACATAGAGGCGGCAGAAAAGCTTGGCATTACAGGCATACAGTTTCAGAATCAGCAGCAGGCAAAAAGAAGGCTTTTGGAACTTGGTGTCGTATCCGGCAGTTAATAAGTAAAGATTATGTAAAAAAAGAATAATTGTCTATTCGTTTCTTGCATTTCAATAGCGAAATGCTTATAATGAGCGTAAGCAGACGGGTAGCAACGCAACTGGCAGGAGTTACTCCTGCCAGTTTTTTTACTTTACAGGAAATTGCTTTCCTGTAAAGTAAAAAACGCTCCGCAAGGATGCACACTGCGGCGTATAAGGTAGATGTCGCAAGCGACCGCCGCAGGCGCGAGAATGTGCCAAAGCACATTCTTTGTTTCAGTTACGCAGTAAGCAGGGAGAATACAATGAGGATAACAGGTTTAAAGAAAAAGCTGATAAGTCTCATAGTGGCTGTTATTATGACGGTTTCAGGAATGTATGTTGAAAATATCAATATAGATTCTTCCTTTGCATGTGAAGATACTGCGAACCAGAATTTCACACAGGCAATGCATTTATCCAGACCATCAGAGAGTTGTACCGAAGAACTTTTGGGAACTCGGGAGACCGGCAGGATTGCAGCGGGATACCGCAGACTGTCGGAGAAAAACAGCGATTTGGAAGGAGCAGCATTATCACTGGAAGCAGTATTGCCTGAAAATCAGGCAAAAGACGGCTGGAACTTTGAATTACGGAAATCAAAGGATGTTTTGGACAGCAGGCGTGTCATTATAGGCTATATCCATCATCAGGATGGAGCGAAGGGCTGACTATCACAAGTTAGAAGCAATTTACCTGTGCGCAGAGGAGCATAGGTTTCTTTGCGTACAATATCAGGTCATAACTGTGATAGGAGGATAATAAAATATGGCACAGGATATTGTAGTAGCGCTTATGGGCGTTATGGCAGCGGCAGCAGTTGCCGTATGCTGGTGGTATGAGCATCATGGCAGAGAAGATGAGACTTCTTCTAAAGAGGAACAGGAAAAGACGAAAGAAGTATAAAGGAATAAAAGAAGATAGAGGGCTTGTAGCAGGAAAGGACAGAATATGAGAAAGACAAAAATTATATGTACATTAGGACCGGCAACAAAGGATGATGAAGTATTAAAACAGTTAATGGAAAATGGAATGGACGTGGCGAGAATTAACTTTTCCCACGGCTCACAGGCAGAACATAAAGTAACCATGGATCGTGTAAAAAAGATGCGTAAGGAACTGGGCAGACCGGTTGGAATTCTCCTTGATACCAGTGGACCGGAAATTCGGATTGGACAGCTGGAGGGCGGCAGAGCAGAGCTGCTTCCGGGAGATACCTTTAAGCTTACTACTAATGATATTATGGGAAATAAAGAGCGGGTCTCTATTACTTACAAAAATCTGGTACATGATGTCAAAGCCGGAACCAGAATGCTGATTGATGATGGACTGATTGAAATGCTGGTAACCAATGTGACAGAAACTGAGATTACCTGTAAAGTAGAAAATGGTGGTGTGATTTCAGACCGCAAAGGAATTAATGTACCGAATGTAAATCTGTCCATGCCTTATATCAGCCCGAAAGACCGCTCCGATATTCTATTTGGAATTGAGCAGGGTGTAGATTTTATTGCAGCATCTTTTGTACGCTGTGCAGATGATGTGCTGCAGTTACGGAAAATTATGGCAGAGCAGGGCTGCAATGACATTAAGATTATCTCTAAAATCGAAAACCGTCAGGGTGTAGATAATATTGATGAGATTCTGGCAGTGTCAGATGGCATTATGGTTGCCAGAGGAGACATGGGAGTGGAGATTCCGATTCGTGAAGTTCCGGCAATTCAGAAGAAAATTATAAAAAAGGTTTACCATGCAGAAAAGGTTGTTATTACGGCAACTCAGATGCTGGATTCCATGATGAAGAATCCACGCCCGACCAGAGCGGAAGCAACAGATGTTGCCAATGCTATTTATGATGGAACCAGTGCAATTATGCTGTCTGGTGAGACTGCTGCCGGGAAATATCCGGTGGAGGCATTAAAAACCATGACAGAGATTGCGGAATATACAGAAAATGATATTGATTATGAGAAACGTTTCCGCCAGCTGGAGAAGATTGATAATCCGGATGTAACCGATGCCATTTCCCATGCAACCTGCATGACTGCCATTGACATCAATGCGGCAGCAATTGTTACGGTAACCAAATCCGGCAAGACTGCCCGCATGATTTCAAGATATCGTCCGAAATGTGCAATTATCGGCTGTACCCCATCGGAAAAGAGTTATTATCAGATGAATCTTTCCTGGGGCGTAACACCACTTATGATACAGGAAGAGACGGATACAGAAGCATTGTTTAATAATGCGATGGAATCCGCAGAACAGCATGGATATGTACAGCATGGAGATCTGGCGGTTATTACAGCTGGAATTCCATTGGGTATTTCCGGTACTACCAATCTGATTCGTGTAGTAGTTACGGGACACTTAAAGAAATAGGAGCGCAGATGGTATGAATGAACAACCGAAATTAGCAGTGCTGATTGATGCAGAAAATGTATCCAATAAATATGTGAAACTAATTATGGATGAGGTCAGCAATTACGGGGTGGCTACTTATAAGCGGGTTTATGGAGATTATTCGAATCCGAGCGTATCTGCATGGATGAAAAATATGCAGGAGTATGCTCTGACACCGGAATTGCAGTGCAATTATACTGCGGGAAAAAGTGCTTCAGATTCGGCATTGATTATAGATGCCATGGATATTCTTTATTCCGGAAAAGTCAGCGGTTTCTGCCTGGTGTCGTCAGACAGTGATTTTACCAAACTTGCCATGCGCTTAAAGGAAGCCGGTATGATGGTAATCGGAATGGGAGAGGAGAAGACACCGAAGTCCTTTGTAAATGCCTGCGAGAATTTCAAGTATCTTGATTTACTTTATAATAAGGAAGAAGCAGAGGAAAAACAGCGCACAGCCACCACAAGAAGAAATACGAATGCATCTTCGGAAAAGGATGTCGGGGACAATGACAACCTTCCGAAGCTTTCGGATATTGAAAAGGAGGTAATCTCCATTATCCGGAGCAATGCAGAGGAAAATGGCTGGATTAATATTTCTGAGCTTGGAATCAATCTGAGCAAACGTATTCCGGGCTTTGACCCACGAAATTACCAGTGCAGTAAACTTTCTACCTTCTTAAAGAAGTTTAGGAGCATTGAATTAAACCCGATTGAGAATCCACACAATAAGCTGTTGAAGGTTGTGTATGCAAAAATAAAAGAGTAGCGGGAAGAAAAATAGAAGCAGAATATAGAAAAAAATGGCAGGAATGGCATCGGATGTTCTTTAAAATCAGATGCCATTCCTGCCATTATGTCATTGCTTAACGACCTCAATGAGAATATAATTACCTCAGACGATGTGTCGGAACAATTAGAGCATATGACAAAACGCGAAAAAATATTGAACCGACAGAAAAGTTTCTGTGGAATATGGCTTGCATCGGATGGCAGATATAAAACCAAAGTTCCAACTGCGGATGGTGGGAAAAAACTGATTGCCAAGCCTACACAGGAGAACCCAATGAGGATGGAACCATTACGGTTTGTCAGGAGGAAACTAAGACATATCACAAGGATGATGATTTTATTTTTCTGGATAAAACCGGAAAAAGAATTCATGACCATGCTATCGACAATGTTATCCGCAGATTAAATGGTGTGAGGAATGAAAAAGATGCTTTTGTCATTGATGGCAGACCATCCGGCAATCATAGTATCAGACGTACCACGATATCGGAGCTTCATGAAGCTATGGTAATTTCTGAGGATACACTAAAGACATTTGCAGGACATAAGGATATTTCCACGACCCAGAAATGTTATATCCACCAGACAAAAGATATCATAGAATATGCCGAAGAATTTGCAAAAGTACTCGATTCTTAAGCAGTAAAAAGTTGTAACCCAACTGTAACCCAAAAAGATGGGACTTGAACCCACACAAGCGCAATGCTCACAAGATCCTTAGTCTTGCTCGTCTGCCAGTTCCGACACTTCCGCATACCGTATGAACTTACGTCTCATGACGACTTGTAAATAGTAACAAATTCCGGGACAATTGTCAATGCCTATTTTTTAACTTTTTTCGATTTTTTGTCAATTTTATATATTTTTTCTCAAAAAAAAAGGGAAAAAATTAAAAATAGGGGTTGACTTATTACCGTTGAAACGGTAAAATATCATTTGTTCGCAGGAGTGGCGGAATTGGCAGACGCGCAGGCTTCAGGTGCCTGTGGTAGCAATATCGTGTGGGTTCAACAAATATTCGGAAAAATGAAAAGCGAGTGTAATAGAAGAAAAAGCAGGGTGTCAAGAAAAAATACTTGACACCCTGCTTCCTTTATAGTATGATAGCTAAGGTCGCAAGGAGTGAGAACATGGAAGAAAAAGTAGAACAGGCTTATTTATATGATTTTTATGGAGAGCTGCTCAATGAACATCAGAGAAGAATCTACGAAGATTTCGTGTTCAATGATTTATCTTTAGGCGAGATAGCTTCCTGCGAGGGTATCAGCCGCCAGGGTGTACATGACCTGATTAAGCGGTGCAATAAGATGCTGGAAGGCTATGAAGAGAAGCTTCATCTGGTAAAGAAGTTCCTAGAGACGAAGCAGAAGGTAGAAGAGATTAACAAATTAGCGGAAAGCTTCCGGGCAGGACGCAAGGATACAGTAATTGATGAAATAGAGAGAATTTCGGGAGAAATATTGGAGGAGCTGTAATATGGCATTTGACAGTCTTTCACAGAAACTTCAAAATGTATTTAAGAATCTTCGCAGTAAGGGAAGGCTTACGGAAGATGATGTGAAGGCAGCACTGAAAGAAGTAAAGATGGCTCTGCTTGAAGCAGATGTTAACTTTAAGGTAGTAAAACAGTTTACCAAAGCGGTGCAGGAGCGTGCAATTGGTTCCGATGTAATGAACGGACTGAATCCTGGACAGATGGTAATTAAAATTGTAAATGAAGAGATGGTCAGGCTCATGGGTTCCGAGACAACGGAGATAGCACTTCGTCCGGGACAGCAGATTACCGTTATTATGATGGTAGGTCTTCAGGGAGCTGGTAAAACCACCACAACCGCTAAGATTGCAGGTAAGTTAAAGCAGAAGGGCAAGAAACCACTGTTGGTAGCCTGTGATGTGTATCGCCCGGCTGCTATTGAGCAGTTGAAAATCAATGGAGAGAAGCAGGAAGTTGAAGTATTCTCCATGGGCGATAAGAATAAGCCGGTAAATATTGCGAAAGCGGCAGTTGAGCATGCGGCAAAGAATGGCAATCAGGTTGTAATCTTAGATACCGCCGGACGTCTTCATGTAGATGAAGATATGATGGATGAGTTGATTGAGATAAAAGAAAATGTCGATGTGGCACAGACCATTTTGGTTGTAGATGCCATGACCGGACAGGATGCCGTAAATGTGGCAGGAACGTTCGATGAGAAGATTGGAATTGACGGAGTCGTGCTGACAAAGTTAGACGGTGATACCCGGGGTGGAGCAGCATTATCCATCCGTGCAGTAACCGGAAAGCCGATTCTTTATGTTGGTATGGGTGAGAAACTTTCCGATTTGGAACAGTTCTACCCGGATCGTATGGCAAGCAGAATTCTTGGCATGGGCGATGTGCTTACACTCATTGAAAAAGCACAGAGTGAGATTGATATAGATGAAGAAAAAGCCAAAGACATGCAGCAGCGTCTGAAGAAAGCAGACTTTACCTTTGATGATTATCTGCTTTCCATGGAACAGATGAAGAAATGGGCGGTCTTGGTAATATTCTTGGAATGCTGCCGGGACTGGGCGGCGGAAAGATGCCGGATATTGATGAAGGTGAAGCTGAGAAAAATATGGCACGTACAACAGCCATCATCTATTCCATGACAAAGAAGGAAAGAAGTAATCCTTCACTTTTGAATCCGAGCCGTAAGCACCGGATTGCAAAAGGTGCAGGGGTAGATATTAGTGAAGTAAACCGTCTGGTAAAGCAGTTTGAGCAGGCGAAGAAAATGATGAAACAGATGCCCGGACTTATGGGTGGACGTGGACGCGGTGGTAAAATGGGAAAATTCAAGTTTCCTTTTTAACATATAAGCATTTGCTTAGGATAGCATAATTCAAGGAGGTGAAACAGTAATGGCAGTAAAGATTAGATTAAGAAGATTAGGACAGAAAAAGGCTCCTTTCTATAGAATCGTAGTTGCAGATTCCCGTTCCCCAAGAGATGGAAAATGCATCGAAGAGATTGGAACTTATGACCCAACTAAGGATCCTAGTGAGTACCATGTAAATGAAGAACTGGCTAAGAAATGGTTAGCAAACGGCGCACAGCCAACAGAAACCGTAAACCGTATCTTCAAAGCAACCGGTATCGTAAAATAGTGAGGTGTACCTATGAAGGAATTAGTAGAAGTAATTGCAAAATCACTTGTAGATTACCCGGATGAGGTCAATGTCACAGAGACAGAGAACGAGAAAGCCATCGTATTGGAACTGCGCGTAGCTCAGTCCGACATGGGTAAGGTAATCGGAAAACAGGGACGCATTGCAAAGGCAATCCGTTCTGTTGTGAAAGCAGCAGCCTCAAAAGAAAACAAAAAAGTAATCGTTGATATTATGTAATAATATCGATGACATAAAAGGAAGCAGCAGAGTAATCTGTTGCTTCCTTTTTATCTATATGCTAATAATTATGCACCGGAATTCGTTCCTGTGCACTTTTCCATCTTGTCCCATTGTTCGACATATGTTAAAATACAAAAAAGCATACATTAATACAATCGAAATAGCAAATTCTATTATTCAAATCTTGTTTCATTTTGAACATGACATTTCTGTATCTATCTATGCTTTTATTCACTAATTAATCTAAAAAGCAGGAGAGGTACAGCAGTGGATTTTGTAGCAATGGTTCTCCTGCCACATACAAGGAGGACTTGCCTATGACAAGAGAAACAACTGAAAACACACCGGTAGCAAACCGTAAATTCAAGGACACTATTTTTCGCATGCTATTTTCGGAAAAGGAAGCTTTGCTGTCACTTTATAATGCGGTTAATGGCAGTAATTATACGGATGCAGATGAACTGGAAATTGTAACTTTAGAAAATGCTATTTATATGGGAATGAAGAATGACCTGGCTTTTATTCTGGATATGAATCTTTATCTATATGAACATCAATCCACAATAAATCCGAACATTCCGCTTCGGGATTTATTTTATATTGCAGCAGAATACCAGAGGCTTGTAGATAAGAAATCCCTATATTCTTCTGCATTACAGAAAATTCCCAATCCCCATTTTATTGTATTTTATAACGGAAGCATGCCGATAGAGGATTGTTGTACCAGACGGCTGTCAGATGCGTTTTATCATGCAACAGACAATCCATCTTTGGAGCTTGTTGTTACCACATTTAATGTGAATGTGGGGCACAACACGGAGTTAATGTCCCAGTGCCGGATATTGAGGGAATATTCCATTTATGTCGCAAAAGTGCGTGTTTTTACGGAACAGATGCCAGTAGATGCTGCTGTACAAAAAGCAGTTGCAGAATGCATCCATGAAAATATTCTGGCAGATTTCCTTAGGAAAAATCAGGCGGAGGTAATTGCTATGAGTATATTTGAATATGACAAAGAGGAAGAGGAAAAGAAATTAAGGAAAGCAGAATTTGAGGCAGGAGTCGAGCATGGAATAGAGCAGAGTTTAGTTTCACTTGTAATAAAGAAAATGAAAAAAGGAAAATCTGTAGAAGAAATTGCGGATATGCTAGAAGAAACTCCGGAAAAAATTCAAAATATATATGAACTGGCAAGAAATATGGAACCAGACTATGATGTAGAGAAAATCTGTGGACAATTGTCAAGATAAAAAGATAAAACAGTAAGTTTTTTCTGGGGAAAAGAAAAGCAGTTATATAGTTTCATAAAAAGTGCACAGGAATTCGTTCCTGTGCACTTTTTAACAATTTTACTTATGCGCGAAAACCGTAGTCGGTATACATTTCTTCGCAATATTTGCAGCGATAGGTTTCTTCATTTTCATCTGTGAGCAGGAAAATCTGGTCTAATTCCTGTTCGATGGAAGTAATGCAACGTGGGTTCTTGCAACGGATTACATTTTTTACCTGCTTTGAAGGTGCAGTTCTTTTTTCTCAACGATTTTATCGCCTTTGATAATATTTACGGTAATATTGTGGTCGATAAAACCTAAGATATCTAAGTCTAAGGCATCAATCGGGCATTCTACTTTGATGATGTCCTTTTTTCCCATTTTATTGCTTTTGGCATTCTTGATAATAGCAACGGTACAGTCTAACTTGTCCAGCTTTAAATTATGATAGATAGAAAGGCTCATACCGGCTTTGATATGGTCGAGAACGAAACCTTCATGAATTCCACTGATATTTAACATATTGATTACCTCCATTTTAATAGTGTAAGAATCAGAGCCATTCGCACATAGACACCGTATTGTGCCTGACGGAAATAAGCAGCTCTTGGGTCATCATCTACTTCTACGGATATTTCATTGACACGAGGAAGCGGATGAAGAACATACATATCGTCCTTGGCAAGTTTCATTTTTTTCTTGTCTAATATGTAATAGTTTTTCAGACGGACATAATCTTCTTCATTGAAGAAACGTTCCTTCTGCACTCTGGTCATATAAAGAATATCAAGTTTTGGCATTGCATCATCCAGTCTTGTTACTTCTTCAAACGGAATATTATTTTTTACCAGAACGTCTTCACGGATATAGTCCGGAATTTTAAGTTCTTCCGGAGAAATAAGAACGAAGCGGATTCCGGGATAACGAATCAGTGCATTAATCAGAGAGTGCACGGTCCGGCCGAATTTTAAATCACCGCATAAACCGATTGTCATATTGTCTAATTTCCCTTTTAAAGAACGAATGGTTAATAAATCAGTTAATGTCTGGGTTGGATGTTGATGACCGCCATCACCGGCGTTGATTACTGGAATAGAAGATTTCTGGGAAGCTACGAGAGGTGCACCTTCTTTTGGATGACGCATTGCGCAGATGTCTGCGTAACAGGAGATAACTCGGATTGTATCGGAAACACTTTCGCCTTTTGCTGCGGATGAACTGTCTGCACTGGCAAAACCAAGAACAGAACCACCAAGGTTTAACATGGCAGCTTCAAAACAAAGACGGGTACGGGTACTTGGTTCATAGAAACAGGTTGCAAGTTTCATGCCATCACAGGCATGTGCATATTTTTGTGGATTTTTTTCAATATCACCTGCTAAATCCAGCAGTTGATCCAGCTCCTCTACGGATAAATCGAGGGGACTCATTAAGTGTCGCATAAGATTCCTCCTGTATGATGTTTTTAGTAATGTCATCTAGGCATTTTTACTATCATATAATAATAAAATATAAAATTCAAGACAAAATATAAAGACGCAATATTCTGAAATTTGAAAAATTTTTCAGTATATGATAAAGTAGGGTATCATAAGGTGATGCAAAGAGAAGGAGAGCAAAAATGATTGAGGAAAGAAACGATATGCAGATGGACTTTGATGAGGATGCCCAGTACACAGAACGCAAGAGAATACTCTTTTTCGGTCTGCCATGGACCTTTACCAAATATAACATCAAACCAAGTGTAATTACTGTAGATGCAGGCTTATTCAAAATTGAAGAGAATGACTGCTATATGTATAAGGTACAGGATGTAAAATTAACGGCAACTTTGCTGGAGCGGATGTTCGGACTTGGAACTGTAATCTGTTATACCGGAGATGTTACTACACCGGAGCTTCGGCTGACACATATCAAACATTCCAGGGAAGTAAAAAATTACATCTTAAAAGCATCCGAAATTGCAAGAATGAAACGCCGTACTTTAAATACGTTAGATATTGGAGCTGGCGCAGATATTGATGATTTAGACTCATAAGCGTAACAGGACATTGCAGGATTCAAGCATCGCACGGACTTAAATAAGAAGTTCCGTGCGATGCTGTTTTATGCAGAAAAGGGGATTTAAGATTTTCTCCGGGGAACAGTGGTAACACGTTCAAATAGGAGACCTGCCATCATCCAGAGAGGCGCATAGTCTAAGCGGATGACACCGTTGATATTGGTTTTGGCATTGCTGTAATCCCATGGACAGATGCCCTTTTTCTTTAAGAAGGTTCCGGTCAGATACTCACAGACAAAGATACCGGCAGAGTAAATGGAACCCCGGAAGATGGCAGGCAGCTTATGAATGTGCTTATAAACCGGCGGAATAACCGCCGCCATGCCATAAATCGGGAACATCCAGATAGAAGTATGCCCCGTCAGTTTAAAATTGTTATTGCGGATAGAATCAAGGGAGGTGAAGATAATTTCCATGCACCAGCCCGTGAGTCCGCATATCATAAAATTATTCTTCATCATAAGAAAAGTATCTCCTTTGAATTTAGAAAAATACTATGAAATTATGAAACAGGGATGGAATGCGGCTGGTAATTTTTGTGTGTAAAATAACTGGGTGTTCACGAAAGGACGAATGTATGATAAGACCTGTTAGAAGCACTTGGAATTCTGTATAAAAACAGGCAACGCTGACACATGGATGTGGCAGCGAAGCGCATATGAACATGGATGTGAATTTGCGCTGGTTGCCGGAACAAATCATAACAATATCAGAATTCTTAGTGCTTCTTACAGGTCATTATGTTGCATTCGGATTTCGTGAACATCCGGTTATTTCGATTACACAATAAATACATTCGCAGCATTACCCTGTTTCGTGATTTCATAAAATATCTGTAAGAAATTATGAAATCTTTCATAAATAAAAAGTGGAAAACTTGTAAAAACCCACCCGGTAGCATATAATGATAAAAGTGTATTTTTAAGGATACGTCTATGGCATATCTTAAGGATTTACTAAAGCAGGTTACATATATTTGTACACGGGGAACGATGGATTGTAAGGTGACACATATCTGCCATGATTCCAGACAGGTGGTCAGAGGAAGTATGTTTATCTGCCTTGCGGGAAGCAGGGAAGACGGGCATGATTATCTTGCTCAGGCAATTCGTAAAGGTGCAGCAGTTTGTGTAGTATCAAAGCATGTCTGGGTGGAAGGTGATGTGACAGTCATCCGGGTACGCAATACCAGTGAAGCCATGGCTTGGATAGCCAGAAATTATTATGGTGCACCGGCAGAAGCCATGCAGATGATAGGAATTACCGGAACAAAAGGAAAGACCACGACTGCCTGTATGCTGTATCAAATGTTAAAGGAAGCCGGGGTAAAATGCGGACTGATCGGAACTCTTGGCATACGAAGAAGCGATGGATTAAAAAAGCCAGGCAGCAATACGACTCCGGATGCCCTTGTATTACAGAAGGAACTGCGGGAAATGGCAGATGCCGGATGCAGTTGTTGTGTGATGGAAGTATCCTCCCAGGGACTGAAGCATTACCGGGTGGAAGGAATCACCTTTGCCATTGGAATCTATACGAATCTGTCCATGGACCATATCGGACCGGGAGAGCATCGGAGTTTCCGGGAGTATGCCTGCTGTAAAAAACGGCTTTTTGAGCGTAGCCGGGTGATTTGTATCAATGCAGATGATAAATATCATGGTTTTATGACAGCGAATCTTGAGGCTCCGGTTTATACTTATGGAATCGAACAACCCTGCGATGTAAAAGCGGAGCATATCGTATATGAAAGAAGCAGTCGTGGATTAAATGTCGCATATCAGACAACCGGGTGGATAAAGGATGAAATCGTATTAAAAATGCCCGGAACTGCAAATGTATATAATTCCCTTGCTGCCATGGAAGCAGCACATCTCCTTGGGATTTCCCCGGAGACGATAAGGAAAACCTTAAGAAATGTTTCAGTAAAAGGAAGAATTGAAGAAGTAAGAATTTCAGATAAATTTGATGTAGTCATTGATTATGCCCATAATGCGGCAAGTTTAGAGTCCCTGATAAAGACATTGCGGCAGTATCAGCCCAAGCGTCTGGTATTATTGTTTGGCTGTGGTGGAAACCGTTCTCCGCTGCGGAGGTTTCAGATGGGTGAGACAGCCGGAAGACTTTCGGATGTCACGATATTGACATCGGATAATCCAAGATATGAAAAGCCGGAGGCAATCCTTTCTGACATCGAGCAGGGAATGAAGAGAACGAAAGGAAAGTATAAAATTATCCCGGATAGAAGAGAAGCCATTTCTTATGCTATTTCCCAGGCACAGGAGGGCGATTTGATTGTGGTGGCAGGAAAAGGACATGAAGAGTATCAGGAGATAGAAGGACATTTTTATCCGATGAACGAACGGGAAATGATAGAGAACAGTATATGAGGTGAATCTATGGCAAAATATGCCAATATCATAATTGATATTTCTCATGAAAAATTAGATAAAACTTTTCAGTATCGGATTCCACCGGAAATAAAGGATGAGATAACGGAAGGAATGCAGGTCATTGTTCCCTTTGGAAACCGGACGATAAAGGGCTACGTGTTAGAACTGACAGATAAAGCAGAATTTGACACGGCAAAATTAAAGGACATTAAAGCTGTTGATAACAATGCCATGCAAATCGAATCACAGTTCATTGCCTTGGCAGCATGGATGCGTAAAAATTATGGCGGAACCATGAACCAGGCATTAAAGACAGTGATTCCGATTAAAGAGAAAGCAAAGGAAAAAAAGAGCCGTCTGGTGCGTCTTGTACTTCCCTTTAACGAGGCGGCAAGCCTTTTGGAAGAATTGAAAAGAAAGCACAGAACTGCCCGGGCAAGACTGTTAGAAGCACTGTTAGAAGAAACTGTCTTAAGTTATGATGTAATAACCAAAAAGCTTCATATTACGGCAGATGTCATCAAAGCAATGATGCAGCAGGGCGTTATAACGGTAGAAGAAGTGCGGACTTACCGTAACCCTGTCCGTACACAGGAGAAGGGAGCCTATACCCTGACCTTAAATGCAATGCAGCAAAAAGTGGTGGATGCAGTGATAGAAAATGCCAGAACAGAAAAGAAGCCGTGCCTCATTCACGGAGTGACCGGAAGCGGTAAGACAGAAGTCTACATGGAGCTGATTGCAGAAGCTGCCGGCAGGGGAAAGCAGTCCATCGTATTAATTCCGGAGATTGCACTGACCTATCAGACGGTGATGCGGTTTTACCATAGGTTTGGCGACCGGGTTTCCATTATGAATTCGAAACTGTCACCGGGAGAGCGTTCCGACCAGTTTGAACGGGCAAAAAAAGGTGAAATTGATGTTATGATTGGCCCTCGTTCTGCTTTGTTCACACCTTTTTCAAATCTTGGGTATATTATAATAGATGAAGAGCATGAGGGCACTTATAAAAGTGAGACGATACCAAGGTATCATGCAAGGGAAACCGCAATAGAGCGGGCGAGAATGTCCGGTGCCACCGTGATTTTAGGCTCGGCGACCCCTTCCATAGAAAGCTTTTATCATGCGAAAAAGGGTGATTATTTACTCCTTTCCATGGATAAGCGGGTGAAGGAAAAGCCACTGCCGCAATGTGAAATTGTGGACTTAAGAGAAGAATTAAAGGCAAGAAACTTTTCGATTTTAAGCAGAAGCCTTCATAAAAAAATAGAGCAGCGGTTATTGCGGAAAGAACAGGTTATGCTATTTATTAACCGCAGGGGAATGGCAGGCTTTGTATCCTGCCGTGCCTGTGGTCATGTAATGAAATGTCCCCACTGTGATGTGTCATTGCATGCACATAATAATGGAAAACTGATATGTCACTATTGTGGTTATGAGCAAAATCATGTTAAGATATGTCCGAACTGTGGTTCAAAATATATCAGTGGTTTTAAAGCCGGAACCCAGAAAATTGAGGAACTGGTAAAAAAAGAATTTCCTAAGGCAAGGATTCTTCGGATGGATTTTGATACCACAAGAAGCAAAGACAGCTATGAGAAAATCCTCTCCGCATTTGCCAATCAGGAAGCAGATATCCTGATTGGAACCCAGATGATTGTAAAAGGACATGATTTTCCAAATGTAACATTAGTAGGAGTGCTGGCGGCAGACTTATCTCTTTATGTATCCGATTATCATGCCGCTGAGAGAACCTTTCAGCTTCTGACCCAGGCAGCCGGAAGGGCAGGACGAGGTGAGAAACCGGGAGAGGTCATTATCCAGACTTATAATCCGGAGCACTATAGCGTCATCTGTGCAAAGAATCAGGATTATAACCAGTTCTATGAAGAGGAAATTTTCTACCGGCAGGCAATGCGTTATCCGCCGGTATGGCATATGCTGGTTGTGCTTTGTGCATCAAAAGAAGAAGCAGAAGCCTATGCATGTGCAAAAGAGCTTGCAGATACCATGGAAAAAGTGCAGGCTGATAAAAAGCTTCAGATGATTGGACCAGCAGATGCAGCAGTAGCCAAGGTAAATGACATTTATAAAAAAGTACTTTATTTCAAACACCCGGATTATGGTGTGTTGATTCAGATAAAAGATAAAGTAGAACAGCTTATGGAAGAAAAACAGGGAGTAAAAAATATATCGGTGCAATTTGATTTTGACCCGGTAAATGGCTTTTAGAGAAAGGAATTTAAGGAGGAAGCAAAAATGGCATTAAGACAGATTCGGACCGTAGGAGATCCGGTATTGACAAAGACCTGTAAAGAAATTAAAGAGATAACACCAAAGATTTTAGAACTGGCAGATGATATGTTAGAAACCATGTATGAAGCCAATGGTGTGGGACTTGCTGCACCGCAGGTTGGAATCTTAAAGAGAATGGTAGTTATTGATATCGGAGATGGCCCGATTCTTATGATTAATCCTGAGATTATCGAGACTTCCGGAACCCAGACTGGAGATGAAGGCTGCTTAAGTCTTCCGGGCAAGGCAGGAACAGTTACAAGACCAAATTATGTAAAAGCCCGTGCATTTAATGAAGATGGTGATGAATATGAGATTGAGGGAACAGAGCTTTTAGCAAGAGCAATCTGTCATGAATTAGACCATCTGGATGGACATATGTATATGGAAAAAGTAGAGGGCGAGCTTCATGACGTAGTCTATGAGGAGGGCTAGAAATGAAAGTAATATTTATGGGAACACCGGATTTTGCGGTGGGTACATTAGAGGCAATTGTGGCAGCAGGCCATGAAGTAGTGCTTGCGGTAACACAGCCGGATAAACCCAAGGGAAGAGGAAAGAGCATGCAGTATCCTCCGGTAAAGGAAGCTGCAATCGCCTATGGAATTGAAGTGTATCAGCCGGAGCGGGTACGTCGCCTGGAATGCATAGATTATCTGGCAAAATATCAGCCGGACATCATTGTGGTAGCAGCCTTTGGACAGATACTTCCAAAAGAAATTTTAGAGATGCCAAAATATGGCTGTATCAATGTCCATGCATCCCTGCTTCCAAAATACCGTGGGGCTGCACCAATCCAGTGGGCAGTAATCAATGGAGAGAAGGCTTCCGGCGTAACGATTATGCGTATGGATGAAGGCCTGGATACCGGAGATATGATAGCATCTGTGGCTGTGGAACTGGATGCACAGGAGACCGGTGGCAGCCTTTTTGATAAATTGCAGGATGCCGGGGCACGATTATGTGTAGAAACCATGAAATCCATTGAAGATGGTACAGCAGTGTATACACCACAGGATAATGAGATTGCAACGCATACCAAAATGATTCAGAAGTCATTGGGAAAGATTAACTGGTCTTTATCTGCAGTGCAGATTGAGAGGCTGATTCGTGGACTGAATCCATGGCCGAGTGCCTATACTTACCTTTCCGGTAAGACATTGAAAATCTGGAAGGCAACGGTACATCCGGGCAATACGGATGCTGCACCGGGAACAGTGGTAAAGGCAGACAAACAGAGCCTTGTCATACAGACAGGCGTTGACCGTCTTTCGCTGGAAGAAGTGCAGTTAGAAGGAAAAAAGCGTATGCCGGTTGCTGATTTCTTACGTGGATTTACAATTGAAAACGGAACGGTGCTTGGAACAAAACAGCAATAAAAAGGAGGAATTCATATGCCATATTATTATTGGTGGGACCCGACTTATTTCTTGGTAATTATTGGTGCAGTAATCTGCCTTCTGGCATCTGCCCATGTAAACAATACGTTTAAAAAATATTCAAAATACCGCAGTATGTCCGGAATGACAGGTGCACAGGCGGCACAGAGAATCTTAAATGCAGCAGGCATTTATGATGTGGAAATCCGCCATATTTCCGGAAAGCTTACCGACCATTATGACCCGAGAAATAAGACCTTAAGTCTTTCAGACAGTGTCTATGGTTCGACATCTGTTGCAGCGGTTGGTGTAGCAGCCCATGAGTGTGGACATGCTATCCAGCATCAGAAGAATTATGCACCGCTTACCATTCGTGGTGCCATTGTTCCGGTAGCCAATATCGGTTCTACACTGGCATGGCCGCTGATTCTGATTGGATTATTTATCAGCAGCCGTAGTGGTCAGGCATTGATTACAGCAGGAATCATCTGCTTTTCACTGGCAGTATTATTTCAGATTGTAACACTTCCGGTAGAATTTAATGCATCGAGAAGAGCAGTAAGAATCCTTGGAGAGACAGGAATCTTAGGAGAACAGGAACTGGGCTATACGAGAAAAGTTTTAGGAGCTGCAGCGTTAACTTATGTAGCGGGAGCAGCTTCAGCGATTCTTCAGTTACTGCGTCTGATTTTATTATTTGGAGGACGACGGGATGACTGATTCGGTGAACAGCCGGGAACTGGTGCTTGCAATTTTGCTGGCGGTAACAAAGGATGGCATATACAGTCATGTGGCGATTTCTGATGTACTGACCAAATATCAGTATCTTGAGAAACAGGAGCGCAGCTTTATTACCAGAGTCAGCGAGGGCACATTGGAGCGCATGCTGGAACTTGATTATATTATCAATCAGTTTTCCAGTGTGAAGGTGAATAAAATGAAGCCGGTAATCCGTTGTATTATCCGGAGTGCCGTCTATGAAATGAAATATATGGACAGTGTTCCGGTATCGGCTTCCTGCAACGAAGCAGTAAAGCTTGCAAAGAAAAAAGGCTTTGGAAAGCTTTCCGGATTTGTCAATGGAGTGCTTCGGAATATCGGAAGAAATCTTGATAAGATTGCATACCCGGATAAGAAAAAAGCTTATAAACAGTATTTATCCGTAACCTGTTCCATCCCGGAATGGATGATTACGCTCTGGGAGAAAAATTATTCTCTGGAACGGATTGAAAAGATAGCAGAAGCATTTTTGAAAGAAGAACCACTGACCATAAGATGTAATCTTACGAAGATTACACCAGAAAGCTTGATGAAGCGTTTAAAAAATCGTGGTATGGAAGTGAACATAGATGAAAAACTTCCTTATGCATTGCATGTAAGAGGTGTGGATTATCTTGGCAGCATTCCGGAATTTGCGGAAGGACTTTTTTATGTGCAGGATTTAAGCTCCATGAAGGTGGCTGAGGCGGCAGAGGTAAAAGAAAATGATACTGTCATTGATGTGTGCGGAGCACCCGGTGGAAAGAGTATACATATTGCACAGCTGCTTTCCGGCAGTGGAAGGGTCATCACCAGGGATGTCAGTGAGTATAAAGTCTCTTTGATAGAAGAGAATATCAGACGTCATCAGGTGACCAATATGACAGCCGAGCAGTGGGATGCCCGTGTATCAGATAAAGGCAGTATCGGCAAAGCAGATGTAGTTATTGCCGATTTACCATGTTCCGGACTGGGTGTGCTCCGGAAGAAACCGGATATCAAATACCGGATGCAGCCGGAAGATATCAAATCACTGATCGCATTACAGCGGGAGATTTTATCCACGGTTCATCAGTATGTGAAGCTGGGTGGCAGAATGATTTACAGTACCTGCACCATTGATGCGGGAGAGAATGAAGAAAATGTTGCATGGTTTACTTCAAATCATAAAGAATTTGAAGTAGAAAGCATGGAACAGATTCTGCCGGATGAATTAGGCAGTGACGGATTTTTCATTGCCAGATTAAGGAAACAGAATGTATGATAGAAAAAGTTGATGTAAAATCCTTGAATTTAAAAGAATTAGAAGAATTTCTTTTGTCTCTGGGAGAGAAGAAATTCCGGGCAAAGCAGATATATGAATGGATGCACATCCATCATGTCACCTCCTTTGATGAAATGACAAATCTTTCGAAGAATTTAAGGGAGACATTAAAAGAGAAAGCAGACCTTACAGTATTAGAAGAAGAACTGGTACAGATTTCGAAGATTGACGGAACGAGAAAGTACTTATTTGCATTGGCAGATGGGAATATGATAGAAAGTGTGCTGATGAAATATAAGCATGGCAATTCCGTATGTGTTTCTTCCCAGGTGGGCTGCCGTATGGGTTGCCGGTTCTGTGCATCAACACTGGACGGACTGGTGCGTAATCTGACACCATCGGAAATCTTAGAGCAGATATACCGGATTCAGGAGAGCATCGGAGAACGTATTTCCAATGTGGTAGTCATGGGAAGCGGAGAACCTATGGATAATTATGATAATATTGTAAAATTTATTGAACTGCTGACAGACGAGCATGGACTTCATATCAGCCAGAGAAATCTTACGGTATCTACCTGTGGACTGGTGCCACGGATGAAGCAGCTCGCTGATTTGAAGCTTCAGATTACACTGGCACTTTCCCTGCATGCATCCTCACAGGAAAAGAGGAAAGAGCTGATGCCGGTTGCCAACAGTTATGAGCTTTCCGAGGTCTTAGATGCCTGCAGATATTATTTTGACAAGACAGGACGAAGAATCACTTTTGAATACAGTCTGGTGGGCGGCGTCAATGATACGGATGAGGATGCAGAGCGGCTGGTTAAGCTGGTTTCCGGCATGAACTGCCACATTAATCTGATTCCGGTAAATCCCATTAAAGAGCGGGATTATGTGCAGTCAGACCATGAGGAAATCCTCAAATTTAAAAATAAACTTGAAAAAAACGGAATTAATGTTACTATTAGAAGGGAAATGGGCAGAGATATTGATGGTGCCTGTGGACAGTTAAGAAAGAAATTTTTAGAAAGGTAGGTGGACTATCATGAAGACTTTTTCAATTACAGATATCGGACAAAAGCGCAGCTCCAATCAGGACTATGTCTTTTCCTCTGAGCAGCCGATTGGTAATCTGCCAAATCTTTTCATTGTTGCAGATGGAATGGGAGGACATAAAGCGGGAGATTATGCTTCCAGATATACGGTAGAGACATTGGAGAAGCTGATTCGTGAGTCGATATTGTCAGAGCCGGCTGCAATTATTGAGTCTGCAGTAAAGCAGGCAAATACCATGCTGTTAGAGGAAGCGAATAACCATGAGGAAATGAAGGGAATGGGAACTACTCTGGTAATTTGTACCATTCATGACAACGTGCTTACGGTTGCCAATGTGGGAGACAGCAGACTATATGTAGTAAATCAGGAAATCAGGCAGATTACGAAAGACCATTCGCTGGTAGAAGAAATGGTGCGGATGGGTGAGATGGACAAAGAAACAGCCCGGAATCACCGTGATAAAAACATTATTACAAGGGCAATCGGAGCAGTCCCGGAAGTGGATGTGGATTTCTTTGAGATTAATCTGGATCCGGAAGATGAAATACTTATGTGTACCGATGGATTAACCAACATGGTAGAGGATGCAGATATCAGAAATATTATGCTCAGTCAGCGTGATATTGCAGAACAAGCAGAAAGACTGGTAAAGACTGCCAATGAAAATGGCGGTAAAGACAACATTACAGTAATTGTAATAAAACCATTTTCGGATGAGGTGAAGATATGTTAACAGAGGGAATGTTTATCGCAGAACGTTATGAAATTATTGGAAAAATAGGCGCAGGCGGAATGTCTGATGTTTATAAGGCAAAGGATCATGTCTTAGGACGTTTTGTGGCAATTAAGGTTTTAAAGCAGGAATTCAGTGAAGATGTTAATTTTGTGACAAAGTTCCGTACAGAGGCACAGTCAGCAGCAGGCTTAGAGCATCCAAACATCGTAAATATCTATGATGTCGGAAGCGAAAACGGCATGCATTATATTGTCATGGAGTATGTGGATGGAATCACATTAAAGACATATATTGAGAAGAAAGGCAAACTGACTTACAAAGAAGCAGTCAGCATTGCCATTCAGGTGGGCAGAGGTATTGAGGCTGCACACAATAAGAATATTGTGCATCGTGATATCAAGCCACAGAATATTATTATTTCCACAGAAGGAAAAGTAAAGGTAACCGATTTTGGAATTGCCCGTGCAGCAACTTCCAACACCATTAATTCTGATGTTATGGGTTCCGTACATTATTCTTCTCCGGAGCAGGCAAGAAACGGTTTCGTAGATGGCAAGAGTGATATTTATTCTCTTGGAATTGTCATGTATGAAATGGTAACCGGAAGAGTTCCTTTTGATGGAGATACTACGGTTGCGGTAGCAATCCAGCATTTACAGGAAGAAATGGTTCCACCAACTGCGTATACACCGGATCTTCCAATCAGCTTAGAGAAGATTATTTTAAAATGTACACAGAAGAACCCGGACCGCCGTTATGAGAATATGGGTGAACTGTTGATTGATTTAAAGAAATGTCTGATTAGTCCGAATGAAGATTTTGTTACCATGGTTCCACTTGGCAGCAATGATAAGACAAGAGTCATCGGACAGGATGAATTAGAGCAGATCCGGGAAGGCTCCGGAAAAGTTTCCTATGATGAAGAGGAAGAAGCAGGAGAGGAAGAAGAACCGGATGAGGATGAATTAACAGAGGATGAGGAGAAGGAGAATGGAATTCTCAATCCGAAGATGGAAAAAGCAGTTACTATTATGGGAATTGTCGCTGCAGTTATCATCGTAGGAATCGTCATTTGCCTGGTTGGTAATATCCTTGGAATTTTCCGCTTTGGCGGCAGCAAGAAAAATGATACCGAGACAGAGATTGCAACAGAAACCGAAACAGACACCGAAGATAAAATCGAAATGATTGATTTGCGTGGTCTTACTTTTGAAGAAGCACAGAATGAAATCAAAGATAAGAAGCTTGATATCAAGTTAGAAGAAGGCGAGGAGATTTCCTCTGATGATTATGAGGAAGGACAGATTGCCGAGCAGAGTGTGAAGAAGGGTGAATCTGTAAAGGCTGGCGATACCGTTACTGTCCGTATCAGCAGCGGAGCAGGAGATGTTCCGATTCCTGACGTAGCCGGTTATAAGTCTTCGGAAGCACAGAAAAAATTAGAGGATATGGGCTTTAAGGTAAGCACGGATTATGATTACAGCGATACCGTACAGCAGGATTATGTTATCAAGACTACACCGGATATCGGAACCAATGCGAAGAAGGGTGATACCATTACCCTGATTTTGAGCCGTGGTATTGAAAGCGTACAGGTACCGGATGTCAGAGGAAAATCAGAATCTGATGCGAAAAACGAATTAACCGGTGCAGGCTTAAATGTTACAACCAAGACCGATTACAGTGATGATGTGGCAGAAGGCCTTGTTATCAGCCAGGATCCGGTAAATGGCAAATTTGTTGACCGTGGAACAACCGTTACCCTGACCATCAGTTTAGGCAAGAAGACCACATACTATTCTTATAAGAGTGATACATTAGCAGTACCACAGGATGGCAAGAATTATACCGGCGGAACCGTTACACTGAAAGGTTCTGATGGAAGTACCCTCTGGACAACAACCTTCGAGGGAACAACACCTGGTTCTGTGAATGTAGATAATATTAAAAATATGAGCAGCGGTACCCTTGAGGTTGACTGGACATATACCAACGAGGATGGTACAACAGGAACCAATGTGGTATCGACCTCTGTAAACTTTACTGAAAAATAAGGATGCACATGCAGGGAAAAATAGTTAAAGGAATTTCCGGATTCTACTACGTTCACGTAGTGGAATCCGGAATTTATGAATGTAAGGCAAAAGGAATATTCCGCCAGCAGAAGATGAAACCGCTGGTGGGAGATGATGTAGAGATTGATATTATTTCAGAAGAAAAGAAGACCGGAAATGTCGCAGCAATTCTTCCTAGAAAAAATGCACTGATTCGTCCGGCAGTTGCCAATGTGGATCAGGCTCTTTTGATTTTCGCGGCGGCAAGTCCCAATCCGAATTTTAATCTTTTAGACCGCTTTCTGGTAATGATGGGACGGCAGGATGTTCCGGTAATTCTTTGTTTTAATAAGTGTGATTTGATTACCGAAGAACAAAAACAGGAGATTGAGGCTATTTATGAAGTAAGCGGCTGCAAGATACTCTTTGTCAGTGCAAAAAAGGAACTGGGACTGAAAGAACTTCAGGAAATATTAGAAGGAAAGACTACAACGGTAGCAGGACCTTCCGGAGTGGGAAAATCTTCACTTATTAATCTTTTGGCACCGGAAGCCTGTATGGAGACCGGTGAAATCAGTAAGAAGATAGAGCGCGGCCGGCATACCACAAGACATGCGGAACTGATTCAGCTTAAGGGCGACGGTTATATTATGGATACACCGGGATTTAGTTCTCTTTATCTTCCGGAAATGGAGAAGGAAGAATTGCAGGATTGTTATCCGGAGTTTGCAGCCTTTGAACCGTATTGCAGATTTCAGGGCTGTTCCCATATCAGTGAGCCGGACTGCGGAGTCAAAGAAGCTTTATCAGAAGGAAAGATTCATCCGGTGCGTTATGAAAATTACTGCCAGCTTTATGGAGAATTAAAGGACAGAAAGAAGTATTAAATAATTAGAGTATCGAAAGAGAAGAGATAGAAAATAGGATATCGAAAATAAAGTACAGCCAAATAAGATACGAAAGAAATATCAGATACAGAAAGGAATCAGACGATGAATTGTTTATCCCCATCTATTTTATCAGCAGATTTTAGTAAATTAGGAGAAGAGATTAAGACGGTAGATGAAGCCGGGGCGCAGTACATTCATATCGATGTAATGGATGGAAGCTTTGTACCAAGCATTTCTTTTGAATGCCGGTAATCCGCTCCATTCGAAAATGTACCGATAAAATATTTGATGTTCATCTGATGATTGATGAGCCAATCCGTTATATTGATGAGCTGGTAGACTGTGGAGCCGATTTGATTACGGTGCATGCAGAAAGCTGTAAGCATTTAGACCGGACCATTGAAGCTATTAAGGAACGTGGCATCATTGCAGGAGTAGCATTAAATCCTGCTACACCATTAACTGCCATTGAACATATTTTAGAAAAAGTGGATATGGTATTAATCATGACAGTAAATCCGGGCTTTGGCGGACAGAAGCTGATTCCTTATACTATCGATAAAGTGCGTCAGTTAAAGAAAATGGTGCAGGAGCGTCAGTTAAAGATTGATATTGAAGTAGATGGCGGCGTAAACCTTTCCAATGTTGAAACATTGATGGATGCAGGAGCAAATATTATTGTTGCCGGAAGCGCAGTTTTTGGCGGAGATGCGGAAGAGAACACCAGATGTTTCTTAAATCTCATTAATGGTGGTAAATAAGATGAAAACATTGATTATCAATGGCGGAACCATAGAGGATGCATTTGCATTAAGTTATATAGAGCGGGTAAAACCGGATTGTATCTTAGCAGCAGACCGTGGCATGGAATTCTGTTACCGCAATCAGATAAAACCGGATGTCATATTAGGAGATTATGATTCGGCAGATAAAACCATATTGGAAGCATTTCGACGGCAAAGCGGCATTGAGTGGCACCAGTATCAGCCGGAGAAGGATTATACCGATTCTGAAATTGCCATCGGAAAAGCTATGGAACGAAACAGCAGCGAAATCCATATATTAGGTGGCACCGGCACAAGGCTTGACCATGTGTTAGGTAATATACAGCTTCTGATGCAGCCGCTGGCAAAAGATATTCCGTGTTTTCTCATAGATTCCCATAACCGGATTCGTCTGTTGAAAGAGCGCGCGGTTCTTCAAAAGAGTCAGCAGTTCGGAAAGTATGTATCCTTACTTCCTCTTACAACAGAAGTAACCGGAGTAACATTGACCGGAATGAAATATCCTCTGCAGGATGCAGCATTTACCAGTGATAATACATTGGGCGTCAGCAATGAAATTGTAGAGGACGAAGCGGTGATAGATTTAAAAAACGGAATATTGATTATGATTGAATCAAGAGACTGAATTCTGTAAGACGGAAGGAGGTCTCTTTTTTGTTATTAAGCTTCTTCAGGCATGAGAACGAAGGAGTAAATAACTTTTTTTGTTTAGTAGAATAGTGGCACGGTCTGTCCGCCACCAATACATTATAAAGTCTGCTAGGAGCACTTGGAATTTCGTCCGACAACAGGCAACGCTGGCACAGGGAAGTGCCAGCGAGGCGCATTTGAACATGGATGTGAATATGCGCCGGTTGCAGGAACTGATGAAAGATGCTATCGAAATTCTTAGTGCTCCGGCAGGCTTTATGCTTGTATTGGAGCGGATAGACTGTGCCATTATTCTTTTAACGGAAAGACCGTTTCTATCTTGACAAATCAAAAAAATATAGTACAATACAATTCATAGTAAATAAATAGGAAAAGGATGAAAAGAAAAAATGAACAGAAGCGTAAGAACAAAATTAACAGCACTCGGTCTTTGCGTAACATTAATGTTTACAGCACTGACAGGATGTGGAAATAAGGATACAAAGGAGACCTTAAGCACGGAGCAGCAGTCTGTGACAGAGGTAATTGAGAGTACAGAAAATGTGACAGAAGCAGGAAATGAAGTGACAGAGGGAGCCAGTGAAGAGAATCCGGTTACTTTTACGGATGCACTGGGAAGAGATGTAACCGTAACTTCCCATGACCGTGTGGCAGCCATGATTGGAAGCTTTGCAGATGTCTGGTTATTATCCGGTGGTGAACTGGTGGCAACAGCCAATGATTCCTGGGAGTCATTAGACCTTGACTTAGGAGATGATGTGGTAAATCTTGGAAGTATTCAGGAGCCAAATACAGAAGCATTGCTTGCCGCACAGCCGGATCTTGTAATTGCAAGCACCAATACTACTTCTAATGTGGAGATGGAAAATATGCTGACAGAAGCAGGCGTTACAGTAGCATATTTTGATGTATCTGATTTTGACGCATATCTTCAGATGTTAGACATTTGTACAGATATTACCGGAAGAAAAGATTTATATGAGAAAAACGGACTTGAGGTTCAGAAACAGATTGAAGAAATCAAGGCAAGGGTAGATGATTCCCATCCAAGCGTATTATTTTTACGTGCAGCAGCAAGTGGTGTAAAAGCCAAAGGAAGTGAAGGCAGCGTAGGTGGTGAGCTGTTAAAGGATTTGGGATGTGTGAATATTGCAGACAGCGACAGCGGATTATTGGATAATCTGAGCCTTGAAGCAATCGTAACCGCAGATCCGGATTATATTTTCGTGACTACACAGGGAACCGATACAGATGCAGCACTGGAAAATGTGCAGGAAACATTAATTGACAGTCCGGTATGGAGCAGTCTTACTGCAGTGAAAGAGAATCACTATTATGTACTGGATAAACGGCTTTACAACCTGAAACCAAATGCCCGCTGGGGAGAAGCGTATAAAGAACTGGCAGACATTTTATATCCGGAAAACTAAGACGCAGAAACTTAAGTGACAGAGTATAGGCAATAAAGGAGAAGCGGGATGGGATATTTTCCATTTTTTGTGGAACTAAAAGGAAAAAGAGGACTGATTGTCGGTGGCGGTATTGTAGCAGAACGCAAGGTAAGAAAGCTGCTGCCTTATGAACCGGAGCTTCTGGTTGTTGCACCAAAGATTGATGATGGAATCTGGAAACTTTCCGAAGAAATAAAAGAGAAAAGAAAAAAAAGAACGAAGATACGTCGGAACTTATTTTATCCGAGCGGGATTTTGAAACTACAAATCTGGAAAAAATGGATTTTGTTATTGCGGCAACCTCGGATGAAACATTGAATGCAAGGATTGCAAAGCTTTGTGAAGAGAGGAATATTCTGGTAAATGTTGTAGATGATAAGGAAAAATGTGGATTCCTGTTCCCGTCGCTGATTCGGGAAGGAAAGCTCAGTATCGGCATTTCTACCGAAGGAGCAAGTCCAAGAGTAGCAACCACGTTCCGTGCCCGGTTAAGCGCAGACATCCCGGAGCGGATGGAAGAAATCTTGGATTATCTTGAAAAGATTCGTCCTTTTGCAAAAATGGCAATCGAAGATGACAAAAAGAGAGCTGCTTTTCTGATGGAATTGGCAGATGTGTGTATGGAAAAAGGACGTCCCCTGACAGAAACTGAATGTGAAATTTTACTGGAAAATTATCAAAGCAAAACCCTAAAAGAAGCATTTGCAGATAAAGAAGCACTTTCGGGTAAGAAGGCACAATCCGGAAAAGAAGCTTGTCCGGTCAGGAAAGTATCCCCAGGAAAGGTGGTTCTGGTGGGAGCCGGTTGTCTGTCCTATGAATACATAACACTGCGCGGCATGCAGGAAATCAGAAAAGCACAGGTGCTGATTTATGATGCGTTAATTGATACAAGGCTTCTTGATTTTACCATTGAAAACTGTGAAAAAATCTGTGTAGGAAAACGCAGTGGCAGACACAGCATGAAGCAGGAAGAGATTAATATGCTGCTGATAGAGAAGGCAAAAGAAGGTGCGCATGTTGTAAGGTTAAAAGGCGGTGACCCATTTGTCTTTGGCAGAGGAAATGAAGAAGTAGACGCACTGACGGAGGAAGGCATTGAAACAGAAGTAATTCCCGGCATTTCCTCCTGCATTGCAGTGCCGGAACTTGCCGGAATTCCGGTGACGGAGCGGAAGGTCAGCCGGAGCTTTCATGTAATGACCGGGCATTTTGCCGGAGATGAGGAATCATTAAAAGATGAGATTCACAAAATGGCTGCCATGGATGGAACCTGTGTCTTTCTGATGGGATACACAAGACTTGCGGAGATTGTAAGAGAATTACAAAACGGCGGTGCAGCGGCAGAGACACCGGTAGCAGTAATTCATGGAACTTCTGATGGAAGCAGCCGGGCAGCCTATGGAACACTTCTTACCATCGAAAAAGAAGTGCAGGAGAAACAGATTCCAATGCCGGCAGTGATTGTGGTAGGAGATACCGTCCGTTTACCGGAGTAAGAAAAAGAAAAAAATTCAGGACTTTTCGGAAAAACGAGGTCCTGAAAAAAATTTCTTATATTTCCTATTGACCATATATGAATTATAGGGTATTATGGTAAATAGTTACAGGAAAGGAGAAAAAAGGAAATGGCGAAAATAGCACAATCTCTGACAGAATTAGTTGGTAATACACCAATACTGGAACTGAAAAATTACGAAGAAGCAAAGCATCTTCCGGCACACCTTTTAGCAAAGCTTGAGTATTTTAATCCATTGGGCAGCGTAAAAGACCGTGTGGCAGAAGCAATGATAGAACAGGGAATAAAAGACGGGCTGATTAATGACAAGACCGTTATTATAGAGCCGACCAGTGGCAATACTGGTATCGGGCTGGCATTTGTATGTGCGGCAAAGAAGCTGCATCTGATTTTAACCATGCCGGATACCATGAGTGTTGAGCGAAGAAAGATTGTAACAGCACTGGGAGCAGAAGTGGTACTGACCCAGGGACGGCTTGGCATGCGGGGCGCAATTGAGAAGGCAGCCCAGTTAAAAGAAGAATATGGAAATGCATTTATTCCGCAACAGTTTGAAAATCCGGTCAATCCAAAAATCCATGAGCTTACTACCGCAGAAGAAATCTGGCGGGATACGGACGGGAAGATAGACATCTTTGTAGCTTCCGTAGGAACCGGTGGAACACTGACCGGAACAGCAAGAGGCTTAAAGGCAAAGAAAGCAGACATTAAGATTGTGTCAGTAGAACCTGCAACTTCCGCCGTTCTTTCCGGAAAAGAACCGGGACCACATAAGATACAGGGAATCGGCGCAGGATTTATTCCGAAGGTTATGGATTTGTCACTGGTTGATGAGATTATTCCGGTAGATAATGATGTGGCATTTGATACCACAAGAGAAGTGGCAAAGACGGATGGACTCCTGATTGGAATCTCGTCCGGTGCAGTCTTACATGCAGCAGAAGAACTGGCAGGCAGACCGGAGAATAAAGATAAAAATATTGTTATCTTAATGCCGGACAGCGGAGAGCGGTATTTATCCACCTCTTTATTCGAATTATAAAATCAATGAAAAGAGATAGAAAGGAAATGTTGGGTGACATGCAAAAGAGCAGAAAACAGCAGGGAAAGAAAATTACATATCGTTACCACATCACTGCACTTTTACTTGCAGTCATGATGTTGCTGCTCAGTGGATGTGGCAGACAAAAGAGTGATGTCATTACCATAACCAATGTTTCCTATGATCCGACCAGAGAGTTTTATGAAGCATATAATAAAATGTTCATACAGCATTATGAAGCAGAAACCGGAAAAAAAGTGGAAGTCATCCAGTCTCATGGAGGCTCCGGCATGCAGGCACGTTCCGTAGTGGAAGGTTGTAATGCGGATGTGGTGACACTGGCACTGGCACATGACATTTCGTTGATAGAGGATACCGGATTGATTAATGAGGGCTGGGTGGATCAGTTCCCGGATGAATCCGCACCATACACTTCAACAATGGTCTTTCTTGTAAGAAAAGGAAATGAGAAAAATATAAAAGACTGGGATGATTTGATTAAAGACGGTGTTGAAGTTATAACGCCGGATCCGAAGAGCAGCGGCGGTGCATGCTGGAACTTTCTGGCAGCATTAAGCTATGCAAGGGAAAAGGATTATAGTGAGGCAGAACAAAAGGAATTCTTAAAAGAACTTTATGCCAACGTTTCCGTGATGGATTCCGGAGCAAGAGGTTCCACAACCACCTTTGTGGAAAATGGAAAAGGCGATGTTCTGATTGCATGGGAAAATGAAGCCATGACAGTACTTAAGAATTATCCGGGAGAATATGAACTGATTTCTCCGACGGTCAGTATCTTAGCACAGCCCAGTGTGGCAGTGGTAGATGATAATGTAGATTTCAATGGAACAAGAGATGTGGCAGAAGCATATTTATCTTATTTATATGAAGATGATGCACAGCGGCTCGCCGCAGAGAATGGTTACCGTCCATCCAATCAGGAAATTTTAAAGGAATATGAAGATACCTTTGATCTGACGATGACACTTTGGAGCATTGATGATTTTGGTGGCTGGGATCAGGCATACAAAGATTATTTTGATGATGATGCCTGGTTCGATGAGATATATAACTACTAGAAGAAGAGGCAAGTATGAAAAGACGATTCCGTAAAAATAAAAAAATCAGAGTCATACCGGGATTTCATTTAACGCTTGGAATTACAGTTACAATGCTTTCACTGATTGTACTGATTCCACTGGCATCCGTAATGGTATATTCCTTAAAGTTATCTCCGTCAGAATTTTTCGGACTTCTGACCAAGTCAAATGTATTATATGCATTTGCCACCAGCATCGGATGTTCTTTCTTAGCAGCATGTATCAATGTGGTATTTGGTGTGATATTAGCCTGGACGCTGACCCGGTATGATTTTCCGGGAAAACGGATTTTAGATGGATTTATTGAACTTCCATTTGCACTGCCTACTGCAGTTGCGGGTATTACTTTATCAAAGATGTATTCCGACACCGGAATCATTGGAAAGCCGTTAGCAGCTCTTGGAATAAAAGCAGCATATACCCATGTGGGACTGGTCATTGCACTGGTATTTGTGGGAATTCCATTTGTCGTGCGTTCCGTTCAGCCCATATTGGAAAAATTAGACGGACAGTATGAAGAGGCAGCTTATATCCTTGGAGCAACACCTTCGAAAACATTTTTCAAAGTAATCTTATCTGAGATGAAACCGGCAATTTTAACCGGATTTGGACTGGCATTTGCCAGAGGAGTAGGAGAATATGGAAGTGTTATCTACATATCCGGCAACAGTGCCAAGGAGCATACACAGGTAATTTCCTATGTCATTATGCAGAAATTAAATTATATTGATTATGCCTCTGCAACAGCAATTGCACTGGTTATGTTAATCATATCATTCCTTATTTTATTTACGGTAAATATTATTCAGATGAAGCAGGCACAACGCACGAATCAGTTATAGAAGGAGAAAAGTATGAACGAGCTTGAAAAACTGGAAAAAAGAAAAAAACGTACGCGTCATATTCTGATTACAGTCAGTGTACTGTTCCTGTTCCTGATGCTGGTTCTTCCGATGCTCTGCATCATTGCAAGTTCCTTAAAAGAAGGATTTGCCTTTTACATGCAGTCCATCCGGACAGATTATGTAAAGAGTGCTTTAAAGGTAACTCTGATTGCAACAGTGGCAGCGGTGGTGATTAACACATTCTTTGGATTATGTGTTTCATGGCTTTTAACCAAGTTTTCCTTCCGAGGAAAACAGGTGCTGGCAACCTTAATTGATATTCCGTTTTCCATTTCACCGGTTATTGTGGGACTGGCATTTTTGATGACATTTGGAAGACTGGGCTGGACCTATCCATTTATCCGGGCAATTAACCAGTTTTTTGGAACGAATATCAGAATCGCTTTTGCAATTCCGGGCGTTATTTTAGCAACGGTATTTGTAACATTCCCTTATGTATCAAGGGAAGTGATTCCGGTTTTAAATGCCCAGGGCAAGGACGAAGAGGAAGCAGCAGCCCTGATGGGAGCCGGCGGACTGAAAATCTTTTTTAAGATTACATTTCCACAGATGAAATGGGCATTGCTCTATGGAGTCATCCTTTGTACCTCGAGAGCGTTGGGAGAGTTCGGTGCGGTCAATGCTCTGTCAAAGACAAGAGGAGAGACCTTTACACTTCCACTGGAAATCGATGCATTATATATGTCGGGTACAGAGCAGTCCGTTACTGCAGCATTTGCAGTATCCTCGCTTTTGGTTATTCTGGCAGTTATCATATTATTCCTTCGAAATATTCTGGAATATCGGGCAAAAACAAGAAGGGAGAGCCGCTGATATGTATGTTGAAATGAAAGATATATGCAAACAATATGGCAGTTTTAAAGCTTCTGATCATGTCAGCTTTGGCATTGAAAAAGGAAAACTGGTGGCACTGCTTGGACCATCCGGCAGTGGAAAGACAACACTGCTTCGTATGATTGCAGGACTGGAAATGCCAAATTCCGGAGACATTTACATCGACGGAAAACGGGTCAATGATGTACCGGCTTCCAAACGAGGCATCGGATTTGTTTTTCAGAACTACGCATTGTTCCGCTATATGACGGTATATGACAATGTGGCATTTGGACTGGAGCTTCAGAAGGTGCCAAAGAAAGAAATTAGGAAGCGGGTAACGGAACTTTTGGAGATTACCGGACTTTCCGGTATGGAGAAGCGGTATCCGAACCAGTTGTCCGGCGGACAGCGGCAGAGAGTTGCTTTTGCAAGGGCATTGGCACCAAGACCACAGGTACTGCTTCTGGATGAACCGTTTGCAGCAATTGATGCCAAAGTTCGTTCGGAATTAAGACTCTGGCTTCGCAGTGTGGTTACAAAGCTTGGAATCACCAGCATTTTTGTAACCCATGACCAGGATGAAGCCGTTGAGGTGGCAGATGAGATTATCATTACTAATCACGGAACCATCGAACAGATTGGAACACCGGCAGAGATTTATAATACACCGGATACTCCGTTTGTAGCACAGTTTATCGGACGTTCTTCTCTGGTGGAACATTACGAAGAACTGCATGGATTTGATAAAATCGAGGGTGCAGCCAAAGCAGTCATCCGACCGGAATTTGTAAAGATACATAAATTTGGCAAAATTGACCGCTATATGAGTGCATCCCAGGATGGCATTGTAAAGGATATCGTATTCCGTGGAAACCGTCTGGATGTTACGGTAGACGTAGGCGGCATTGAGATAATCTGTGAGTGGCCATTGGAAAAAGAAAGTCTTGAAATCGGAGAGAAGGTAAGCCTTTTGATTTACCGGTTATATGTGCTGGATAAAGAGTGGACGTATCTCTGTGAAAATAAAGAAATGCAGGAGGATGATGTATTCTACATCTAAGTTGCTATGGAAATTAAGAACAGGAAAATATTGGATACAGACATTTTAATTATTGGCGGTGGAACCGCAGGCTGTTATGCAGCACTGACCATTGCAGAACAGTCCGATGCGAAAGTTATCATTGCAGAGAAAGCCAACATCAAAAGAAGCGGCTGTCTTGCAGCCGGAGTAAATGCCATTAATGCATATATTGTAGAGGGCAGAAAGCCGGAAGATTATGTGGATTATGCCAAAAAGGATGCAGACGGCATCGTAAGAGAGGATTTACTTCTTACCATGTCAGAGGGCTTAAACCGTGTAACAGAGAAAATGGAGAAGCTTGGTCTTGTCATTTTAAAAGATGAGAATGGTAAATATGTGGCAAGAGGAAACCGGAATATCAAAATCAACGGTGAGAATATCAAGCCGTTACTTGCTTCTGCAGTAGAAGCGCTGCCGAATGTTACCATATTAAACCGGGTGGCAATTACCGATTATCTGGTAAAGGAGAACAGGATTTATGGTGCAGTGGGATTTTCCATTGAAAATGAGACAGCAGTAGAAATCCGGGCGAAGAAAGTGCTTTGTGCAACCGGTGGAGCATCCGGTCTTTACCGGCCGAACAATCCGGGATTCTCCAGACATAAGATGTGGTATCCACCATTTAATACCGGAGCCGGTTATGCCATGGGAATTGAGTCGGGAGCAGAGATGACCACCTTTGAAATGCGTTTTATTGCATTGCGTTGTAAAGATACCATCGCACCAACCGGAACCATTGCACAGGGTGTGGGAGCAAAACAGGTAAATGCCCTTGGCGAAGTATATGAGACAAAATACGGACTTACCACTTCACAGCGTGTGTATGGAACCGTAAAAGAGAATTTATTAGGACATGGTCCATGTTATCTTCGGACAGAAGGAATCAGTGCAGAGCAGGATGATTCTTTAAAGAAAGCTTATCTTAACATGGCACCGGGCCAGACCTTAAAATGGATTGAGCAGGGAAAGAACCCAAGTGAGCAGAATGTGGAAATCGAAGGAACCGAGCCGTATGTAGTAGGTGGACATACCGCCAGTGGTTACTGGGTTGACACCAGAAGAGAATCTACGATTCACGGACTGTATGCAGCCGGAGATGTGGCAGGAGGCTGTCCACAGAAATATGTAACAGGAGCCATGGTCGAGGGCGAGATTGCAGCAAAGGCAATGGTAGAAGACCTTGCAAAAGAAAAGGCTGCAAGCTATGAAATGACGGAAGAAGAAAAAGCATTCTGTGACAACAGATTTGAAGAAAAGATGAAAGAGTATGATAAGATTTTAACGAATCAGTCCGGTATATATGATACGGAACAGTTAGAGGAAGCCATGCAGAAGGTAATGGATACCTATGCAGGCGGAATCAGTAATCATTATCAGTTTAATGAAAACCAGTTGAATCTGGCAGAAGAGAAAATCGAAAAGTTAAAGGAACTTTCGAAGGAGCTTGGAGCTTCCAATATGCATGAGCTGATGTTTGTCTATGAGCTTAAGAACCGGCTGACGGTCTGTGAGACACTGATTTATCATCTGAGAGCCAGAAAGGAAACCCGCTGGCACAGTTTTGCAGAAAACTTAGATTATCCGGATAAGAGTGATGAGTGGTTAAAATATGTGAATACCAGAAAAGAAAATGGTAAAATCCATGTGCTCTTCGGGAATTAGTAAAGCGAGGTGAGACCTATGAGCATAGCTATTAATCAAAGCAGATGTGTGGGATGTGGCAGATGCAGTCAGGTCTGTCCGGGAACACTGATTGGAATGGGTTCTGACGGAAAGGCATGTATGCTGTATCCGAAGGACTGCTGGGGCTGTTGCTCCTGCATTAAGGAATGTAAGGTAGATGCCATAGCACTTTACTTGGGTGCAGATATGGGCGGCATGGGAAGTAAGATGAGTGTAGCAAGCCGGGATCAGTATCTGGACTGGAAGATAGAGAAACGGGATGGCACCGTAGAGACCATCGTTATTGACAGAAAGCAATCGAATCAATATTAATAAATCGCCACAGGGTGGCAGAAAGAGGTAAGTATGGGTGAATTATCACATTTGGATGAACTGGAAGCAGAAGCAATTTACATCATAAGAGAGGTGGCCGCAGAGTGCGAGAAGCCGGTTATGCTTTACTCCATTGGAAAAGACAGCTCCGTAATGCTGCATCTTGCCATGAAAGCATTTTATCCGGAGAAGCCGCCATTTCCATTCCTGCATGTAAATACCACATGGAAATTCAAGGAAATGATTCAATTCCGTGATGAGACAGCAAAGAAGCTTGGCATTGAAATGATAGAGTATATCAATGAAGATGGTGTAAAGAAGGGGATTAACCCATTCGACCATGGCTCTGCATATACCGACATCATGAAAACACAGGCATTGAAACAGGCATTAAATAAATATGGATTTACCGCAGCATTTGGCGGTGGCAGACGAGACGAGGAAAAATCCCGTGCAAAGGAAAGAATTTTCTCATTCCGTAATGAAAATCATGCCTGGGACCCGAAGAACCAGAGACCGGAAATGTGGAAGCTTTACAACGCTAAAATCAATAAAGGCGAAAGCATTCGAGTATTCCCGATTTCCAACTGGACAGAGACTGATATCTGGCAGTATATCAAACGTGAAAAAATTGACATTGTACCATTATATTTTGCAGCAGTACGTCCGGTAGTATATCGTGATGGAAATATTATCATGGTGGATGATGACCGTATGCGTCTGCTTCCGGGAGAAGAAATCCAGTACAAGAGTGTACGTTTCCGTACCTTAGGATGCTATCCTTTGACCGGAGGAACAGAGTCAACAGCAACTACATTGGATGAAATTATCGATGAGACTTTAAGTGCAGTATCTTCCGAGAGAACCACCCGTGTCATTGATAACGAAGCAGCAGGCAGTATGGAAAGAAGAAAGAGAGAGGGGTATTTCTAAGATGAAAGGATTATTGAAATTTATTACATGCGGAAGTGTGGATGATGGAAAATCCACTCTGATCGGACATATTCTTTATGATGCAAAGCTTTTGTATACAGACCAGGAAAAAGCACTGGAATTAGATTCCAAAGTAGGAAGCCGCGGTGGAGCAATTGACTATTCTCTTCTGTTGGATGGACTGATGGCAGAGCGTGAGCAGGGTATTACCATTGACGTAGCATACCGTTATTTTACAACAGATAACAGAAGCTTCATCGTTGCAGATACACCGGGACATGAAGAATATACAAGAAACATGGCAGTTGGTGCATCCTTTGCAGACCTTGCAGTTATCTTAATTGATGCAAAACAGGGGGTACTGGTACAGACCAGAAGACATGCCAGAATCTGTGCATTAATGGGAATCAAGTTCTTTGTATTTGCAGTAAACAAAATGGATCTGGTAGACTACAGCGAAGAGCGTTTCAAAGAAATCGAAGCACAGATTAAAGAATTAGCAGACGAACTGAAGTTAGAGAGCATTTACATTATTCCGGTTTCTGCAACAGAAGGTGATAATGTAACAACCAAATCCGATAAAATTAGCTGGTACAAGGGAGAGGCATTGCTTCCATACCTTGAAAAAGTAGATGTAACAGAGAAGAAGCAGGAAGAGGGCTTCTATATGCCGGTACAGAGGGTGTGCCGTCCGGACCATACTTTCCGTGGATTCCAGGGACAGATTGAATCCGGTGAAGTAAAAGTCGGAGACGAAATCGTTACCCTGCCAAGCAATGAGCGTGCGCATATCAAGAGCATTTTAGTAGGAGATAAAGACAGCCAGAGTGCCTTTATGGGACAGCCGGTTACACTGCAGCTTGATAAAGAAGTAGACGTATCCAGAGGCTGTGTCATTGCATCCGGCAATAACCTGCCAATCAGCAAATCCTTCACTGCAACCATTCTCTGGATGGATGATGAGGAGCTGACACCGGGAACCGATTATCTGGTAAAACTTGGAACCAAGCAGATTCCTGGTATCTTAAAGAACATCCAGTACAAGATTGATGTAAATACCGGTGAATTTATTCCGGCAGGACAGCTTAAGAAAAATGAGATTGCAGTCTGTGACCTTGATTTGCAGGAGCCGGTTGTCATTGATGAATTTAAAAAGCATAAGACTTTAGGAGAGCTGATTCTGATTGACCGTATTTCCAATATGACTTCTGCTTGCGGTGTAGTAGAAGATGCTACCGTAGATGAGAGCAAGGATTTAAAAGCAGCTTTCGTATATGGAAGTCTTAAGGGAAATGGAGACATTTTTGAAGAGTTCTATTATAACCTTGAGAGCATGACGATTGCCAAGGTACGTCCGGTTCAGAAGACCTATACCATTGGAGATGAGATCCCGGTAAGCGGAGAAAGCTATCAGTATCCGGATGACTTCGATATTGTCATCTTAAGAGAGAGAATCTTTGTACAGGTTCGTGACCGTAAGGTAGAAAAGATTGCACCGCTGGCAGAATACCAGTACAGCAATGTTCCGGTTATCAACGGAAGAGGCTTTGCCGTTGCCATTACATCTGCACAGGATGCACAGGCATTCTTAGACGATCTGGCTGCAGCAGGTGAAAAACCATCCAGCGACTTCTTCAATAAGTGGTTACATTTTGAGACTTATCGTAAGATTATTTTCAAGGATGAAATCTGGTTATAAAAATAAGAAAGCTGTACTTCGGTGGAAAATACCAATCGTCTGGAGTACTACATCTAAAGTGATGCAGTTAAAGTACATGTGCGCAAACGTTTACATGGAAAATGATAAAAATGAGAAGAAAATAGTTACAAAAACAGAAAAATGTTTTATCTTTGTAAAGATTATATAAATTCTATTAAATTAGATTAAAATATTCCGTAGAGTACTTGCACTCTTCGGAATATTTTTGATATTATATCTTAAGTAAAATCAGTTCATAATAATATTCGTTATTCATCTATTATGCAGGCGTGTTGAACTGTCTGCATTCGTGATAATCTTATATTCATATTTTCAGAATCTTTTTTATCCAAAATATTTATTTAACAGGGGGAAAATACTTGGCAGATAAGGATTTGGCAGAAAAATATCTGGAATCATTTTCGGATGTTTTTGCTGACATATATAATGTATTACTTTTTCGAAAGGAGATTCTTTTGGAAGAAGGATTGGAAGAGGGACCGACGGAAAGCATCTATAAGGTGGAAGAAAACAATCTTCGGAATCAGTTTCGGGATACTGTGAAATTATATAAGAATGGGTTATACAAAGTGGCATCTTTTGGGATTGAAAATGAAAGTCGGATAGATAAAAATATGCCCATCCGGATTATGGGGTATGATTATGCCGTGTATCGGGTGCAGATTGACCGTGAGGAAGAACGAAAATATCCGGCAATTACAATTGTTTTAAATTTCAGTGATACAGAATGGAAAAGTCCGAATGCGCTATTTGACATTTTAGATGTTTCTCCGGAACTAAGACCTTATGTAAATGATTATAAAATATTTGTTTTTAATATTGCATTTTTGCCGGAGAAAATCCGAAAAGCGTTTAAAAGTGATTTTAAAATTGTAGCAGATTTTTTTGCGGAGAAACGTCTTGGAAGATACAATCCCAAGGAACATCCGGAGGCAATCTGCCATGTGGAAGCGGTTTTGAATCTGCTTCAGGTGTTTACAAATGATGAAACCTATGTCAAAATAGAGAAAACAGTAGCAGAACGTGCGAAAGCAGGAGAGGTGATTACAATGTGTACGTTTGCGGAAGAGATGACCAACAAGGGAATAGAAATTGGCGAGGCACAGGGCATCAGGATTGGCGAAGCCCGTGGAATTGCCAGAGAAAAAATCAGTGTTGCAAGAAACCTTTTAGATCTCCTGACAGATGATGTGATTGCAGAAAAGGTCGGTCTGGAGCTTGCTACGGTGAAAGAACTTAGAGAAGAAACAAAGTAGAGGCATAAGAAATGGATAAAATAGCAGCACCAACTCCGGAACAGTTAAAAAAGCAGGAAGCGTTAAAACAATATTTTGAAAAATTAGGCAGCGTGGCAGTTGCATTCTCAAGTGGTGTGGATTCCACCTATCTTTTGAAAGTGGCGCATGATGTATTAGGAGAGCGGGCAATTGCTGTAACTGCGTCCTCCTGTTCATTTCCAAAGAGAGAGTTAGGGGAAGCAGAAGCATTTTGCTGGAAAGAAAATATAAGACATTTTATTACAGAATCGGAAGAACTTGAAATCGAAGGATTTGCACAGAATCCTAAGAACCGCTGTTATCTTTGCAAGCATGAATTATTTGAAAAGATATTAAAGATTGCAGAAGAACAGAAAATTGCCTATGTGGCGGAAGGCTCTAACCTTGATGATAACGGAGATTATCGTCCGGGATTAAAAGCAGTGGCAGAGCTTGGAATAAAAAGTCCGCTCAGAGACTGTGGTTTTACCAAGCAGGATATCCGTGTTCTTTCGAAGGCATTGAATCTTCCAACTTGGGAAAAGCAGTCCTTTGCCTGTCTGTCATCCCGGTTTGTCTATGGAGAGACCATATCCGAAGAGAAACTTACAATGGTGGATAAAGCGGAACAATTATTACTGGATTTAGGTTTTCATCAGGTGAGGGTAAGAATTCATGGAATGATGGCAAGAATTGAGATTGAGCCGGAAGAATTTTCGAAGCTGATGGAAAAGGAGAACCGGGAGAGAATTGCAAAAACTTTCCGGGAATATGGATTTACCTATGTAACCTTAGACCTTTGCGGTTACCGGATGGGAAGTATGAATGAAACATTGGAAAAGTAAGGAACTTACTCAAAGAAGTAGTAAGTTCCTTCCGCATCAGAGAACGTCTTAAGTGAAGTATGAAATACTTTATTTAAGACGTTTTTTTGTACGCATTCATCCGGAGTGCCCTGAAAGCAGATGGCACCGGATTCCATGACGATAAGTTTGTCTGAAATAGTAAGTGCCTTGGCAAGGTCGTGCAGCACCAAAAGAATTGTTTTTCCCTGTGCCTTTAAGATTGGAAGCATCCGGTAGAAATTATTCTGGCTTACCAAGTCTAAGAAGGTAGTCGGTTCATCCAAAATAATCGTATCGCAGTTCTGGGCTAAAGTCATGGCAAAGAAGACACGCTGTCTTATTCCGCCGGAAAGAGTGTCAGTTGCAACGTTGCGGTAATCCGTAACATGGGTAAATTCCATGGCATCTTCCACCAGTCTGCGGTCTTCTTCGGTGAGGCGTCTGGAGAAGCCAAGATATGGAAAGCGTCCATGCTCCACTAAGGTATGAACCGGAAGAGCAGGAATTACTTCGCGAATCTGTGGTAAAAATGCAATTTTCCTGGCACGAAGGTGTCCACTCATATGATAAATATCTTCGCCATCTAATGTGATAGAGCCGTTAAAAAGCTGGCTGGATTTATTTAATACGGAAATCAGCGTTGTTTTGCCACAGCCATTTGGCCCTACGATGGTTGTGATGCTGCCGGTAGGAATTTCAACGGACAGATTTTTAATCAGAGGCACCTTGTGGTAGCCAATGGAAACGGAATCAAATTTAAGCATGGACTCTGCGGCCTCCTTTCTTTCCTAATAAAAGATATAAGAAAAACGGTCCGCCAACAAAAGAAAGAATAATGCCGGCAGGAAGTTCATATGGTGCGGCAATAACACGTCCAAGGGTGTCACAGAAGAGGACGAAACTTGCACCTAAGAGAGCACAAAGGGGAACTAAAAGCCGCAGATCATTGCCAAAGAGCCGTCTTGCAATATGAGGAACAATCAGCCCGACGAAGCTTAACAGTCCTGCATAGCTTACCACACAGCCTGCCAGTATACTGGAAAGCATCAACAGCAGAAAACGGAGCAGCGATACCGGAATGCCAAGGGAGCGGGCAACATCTTCTCCAAGACTCAGAACATTCATGTGGCTTCCGAAAAAGCAGGAGATGATAACCGCAATGACAATGGCAATGCCGGGAGCAAAAAGCGTTTTTGTGGTGACATCAGAAAGAGAACCAATCATAAAGGTAGTGAGGTTTAAAGTGATATCATCACTTAATAATTTTACCGTATTAATTCCGGCGCTTAAAAAAGAAGAAACGGTAATGCCGGCAAGAATGATGGTAGTACGTTTGCTGTCTGCCATATATGCCAGAGCAAAAATAAGAAGTGTCGTAAGGAAAGCTCCGGTAAAAGCAAAATGGCATTATGGGCTGCACGACCATGGAAGATAGCAAGTCCAATCATAACGGTAAATCCGGCTCCGGAATTGACACCAATGGTATTCGGGCTGGCAAGGGAATTATTCATAACAGTCTGTAAGATAACTCCGGCGCAGGATAAACCCATGCCGGCAGCAATGGCGCCAAACATCCGTGGAATTCTGATATGAAAAAGTAACAGACCTGTGACAGAAGTCCGGTCATTTTGAATCAGGCAGGATAAAATCTCTTTCGGATTTAATAAAACGCTGCCGAAAAAAAGACTTGCTGACATCATAAGAAGCAGCAGGAAAAACATTCCGGCAAAAGATAAAATGATTTTTTTTCTCGTGTACATAGGAAATCCTTTCCGTTATTCCAAAAATATGTATTGTGTTTCCTGAAAAGCGCTTGTTTATGCGGCTTGCGTGAATAAAATAACATATTCGGAGAGAAATAACAATGCTCTGATAAATTAGTATTGACAAATTAGAAAAATATAGTAAAATATAATTCATACAAAACCAATAGGAATAATCGTAAATAGATTTCCTAAGGCAGTTCAAAGTATTTAGTGCACAATAAGACGTGCAGGAATTGGAGCGTAAGATGAAGTTTAATACCGCATTATTACATGGAGATTTTCAGGGAGAACCGAATACAGGTGCAACAACAACTCCGATTTATCAATCCAGCGCATTTGCACATGAGTCGGCAGAGAAGTTAGAAAAGATTTTTCATAATCAGGCACCGGGATATTCCTATACGAGAATCAGTAATCCTACGGTAGATGCATTTGAAAAAAGAGTAACGGCGTTAGAGGGTGGCGTAGCAAGCGTTGCCTGTGCATCAGGAATGGCAGCACTCTACAATGCATTTTGTAATATCCTTCGTTCCGGCAATGAAATCGTATCCAGTGCCAGTCTCTATGGCGGCAGCATTGATTTATTCCGTGACTTAGAGGCATTTGGTATCACAACACATTATGTGGAAAACAATGACCTGGCTGCATTTGAAGCAAAGACCAATGAACATACCCGTCTTTATTTTGCAGAGACCATTGGTAATCCAAGACTTGATGTGACAGATATTACGGCACTTGCAAATCTGGCACATGAGCATCAGATACCGCTCATTATAGATAATACGGTTGCTACTGCATTCTTAGTGAAGCCGCTTTCCCTAGGAGCGGATATTGTAATGAATTCTTCCTCTAAATACATCAATGGTCACAGCAATTCCATCAGCGGAATTATTACGGACAGCGGCAGATTTAAGTGGGATGTGGAAAAATATCCGGGCATGGCAGACTTTAAGAAGTTTGGACCATTTGCCTATACTGCCAAGCTTCGGAATGGACTGTTCCGCAACACAGGAGCCTGTCTGTCTCCGCAGAATGCATTTTATAACTGCATCGGGTTAGAGACACTGGGAATCCGGATGGAGCGTATCTGTGACAATGCAGCAGAACTGGCAAGGTTTTTTGTAAGAGAATATCCGGATGTAACAGTCAATTATCCAGGATTGGAGAGCAGTCCATGGCATGAAATCGCAAAGAAACAGTTTAAGGACCGTTTTGGTGGAATCTTAACCATACGGACCGGAAGCAAGAAACGGGCATTTGAAATAATCAATGCATTAAAGCTTCCGCTGATTATTTCCAATATCGGAGATACGAAAACATTAGTGATTCATCCGGAATCTACATTAAATGTACACAGTACCCCGGAAGAAAAAAGAGACGCCGGAGTATTTGATGATTTGATCCGCATCAGTGTCGGAATTGAAGATATCGAAGATTTAATCGAAGACTTCAGACAGGCAATGGATCAGAGCAAACCAGAGAAAAGCGAAGAGTAAATGGAGGAAGCAGATAATGGCAAAAATTGATTATGCGGCATTGAAAAAAAGGCGGATTTATGCGCCAGAAACGGAAAGGATTCTTTTCTTTAAGAATTCAGGTAGTTGGAGGAAACCTGACAGCAGAAAATATTAAAGCAGTAGCAGATGTAGCAGAAAAATATGGAAAAGGCTATGTTCATATGACTTCCAGACAGGGCATTGAGATTCCATTTATTAACTTTGAAGATATAGAAGAGGTTCGTGCAAAGTTAGCAGACGGCGGTGTAAAACCTGGTGTATGTGGACCGAGAGTCCGTACCGTTACCGCATGTCAGGGCTCTGAAATCTGCCCAAGCGGATGTATCGATACCTACAGCCTGGCAAAGAAATTAGATGAGCATTACTTCGGAAGAGAGCTTCCACACAAATTCAAATTTGGTGTTACCGGATGTCAGAACAACTGTCTTAAGGCAGAAGAAAATGATATCGGTGTAAAAGGTGGTATGGAAGTAAGCTGGATAGCAGATAAATGTATTAATTGTGGTGTCTGCGAAAAGGCATGCCGTGAAGATGCTATCAAATGTACCGGAACAGAAGTTACCATTGATTATGATAAATGTACCAACTGTGGCCGTTGTGTAAAATCCTGCCCGACAGATGCATGGGAAGGAAAGAGCGGATATATCGTATCCTTTGGTGGATTATTTGGAAACCATATTTACAAAGGAGAACAGTTACTTCCGCTGATTACCGATGAAGAGACATTATTCCGTGTGACTGATGCGGCCATTGGATTCTTTGAAGAGCATGCAAATCCGGGTGAGCGTTTCCGTTTACTTTTACAGCGTGTGGGAGAAGATGAATTCCGCAAAGTAATCCGCAATGCATTTGAAGAAAAATAAAGAAAAAATCGGAATGGAAATTCAAAATAAAAATTATTATACGAGGAGATATAAGATGGAAATCGAAGGAATCAGAATTGATGACACAGTAGATATTACCGATAAAGTGTGCCCGCTTACTTTTGTAAAGGCAAAGGTTGCAATGGATGAGTTAGAGGATGGCGAAGTCATTGCAATCCGTATGAATGACGGCGAGCCGGTACAGAACGTACCACGCAGTATTAAAGAAGAAGGACATCAGATTTTAAAACTGGTTAATAACGAAGATGGAACCTATAACCTCATTGTAAAGAAGGTTGAGGACTAAACATCTGGAAGGGAGAAAGAAATGGCAGAACGCGTAACAAAAGACACTTTTGAAGAAAAAGTATTGAAGAGCAGCCTTCCGGTGCTGATTGATTTTTACTCAGACAGTTGTGTTCCGTGCAAGAAAATGTCACCGGTCATTGGTGCTATCGCAGACGAACAGGCAGAAAAATTAAATGTCTATAAAGTAAATACCAACTTTGATTCAGAACTGGCAGAAAAATACAGTGTAATGTCTGTACCAACCATTGTACTCTTCAAGGATGGCGAAGAAATTGCCCGTAAGAGTGGTGCAGAGAAAAAAGCGGTACTTGAGGAGGGATTACCCAGTCCCTTGACAAATAAAAATAAAGAAAAGTGAGAGGAAGGAAATTATGCAGATTACAGTAGCAGGCGAAAAGAAAGAAGTAAAAGACGGATTAACACTTCCGGAATTAATTGAGCAGGAAAATGTAGAGACACCGGAATATGTAACCGTATCCATTAACGATGAATTTATAGAAACAGAAGCAAAGGCAACAACCGTTCTTAAGGATGGTGATAATGTAGAATTCCTTTACTTCATGGGAGGTGGAAGTTATGGCATTAACGGATGAGCAGATTGAACGTTATTCCAGACATATCATTTTAAAAGAAGTTGGCGCTAAGGGTCAGAAAAAACTTTTAAATGCAAAAGTTTTAATCATCGGAGCAGGCGGACTTGGAGCACCGGCAGCAATGTATCTTGGAGCAGCAGGTGTAGGTACCATCGGAATTGCAGATGCAGATGAAGTAGATTTAAGTAACCTTCAGAGACAGATTATTCATCAGACAGCAGATGTAGGCAAAGCAAAAGTGCAGTCTGCAAAAGAGACTATTAATGCAATGAACCCGGATGTAGAAGTACGTACATATCGTGAATTCATTACCAGTGAAAATATCATGGACATCATTGCAGATTATGATTTTATCATTGACGGAACCGATAACTTCCCGGCAAAATTCTTAATTAACGATGCCTGTGTTATGGCAAAGAAACCATTTTCCCATGCAGGAATCATCCGTTTCAAAGGTCAGTTAATGACCTATGTTCCGGGAGAGGGACCATGTTACCGTTGTGTATTTAAGAATCCACCACCAAAGGATGCCGTACCGACCTGTAAGCAGGCTGGTGTTATCGGAGCAATGGGTGGTGTCATCGGAAGCCTTCAGGCAATGGAAGCAATCAAATACATCCTTGGAGTAGGAGATCTGCTGACCGGTCAGTTATTGACCTATGATGCAATTAAGCAGGAATTCCACAAGATTAAGCTTCCTTGGAATGGAAAGGGATGTGCCGTTTGTGGAGAACATCCGACCATAACAGAGCTGATTGATTATGAACAGGCAGAATGTACAGATAAATAAATGTATCAGTAAATAAATGTTATCAGATACATAACCCATGAAACATAGAAAGAGGATAGCATGATTTCATTAAAAAAAGCAGATTATGAAAAAATACTGGCACATGCCAAAAGCTGTGTACCAGAAGAGGCTTGCGGACTGATTGCCGGAACCAAAGACGGAGAGGATAAGGTGGTAGAAAAGGTATATCTGTTGGCCAATATCGACCATTCGAATGAGCATTTTACACTGGATCCGAAAGAGCAGTTAGCAGCCGTAAAGGATATGCGTGCCAATGGTCTCATGCCTTTAGGCAACTGGCACTCCCATCCGGAATCTCCTTCAAGACCATCCGAAGAAGATAAGCGTCTTGCATATGACAGTAAAGCAAGCTATATGATTCTTTCTCTGATGGAACCGGAACAGCCGGTACTCAATTCATTTCATATTGAAGGCGACGAATCAACGAAGGAAGATCTGGTAATATGTTAGATGTAGTTATCATTGGAAGTGGGCCGGCAGGTTTAAGTGCGGCAATCTATGCTAAGCGGGCAAACCTCGATGCGGTTGTACTTGAAAAAGAATATCTTGGAACCGGACAGATTGCATACAGCAGCCGGGTAGATAATTACCCAGGACTGCCGGGCAAAGACGGTTATTCTCTGGGAGAGGCATTCTTAGAGCATGCCGAAGGACTTGGAGTAACCATTGAAGAGGCAGAGGTTACAGCCATTACAAAAAAAGAGCAAAGCTTTGTCATTTCCTGTGAAGATGGAAAGAACATAGAAGCGAAAACCGTAGTCTATGCGGCAGGCTGTCAGAACCGCAGATTAGGGGTGCAGGGAGAAGAAAAGCTGCTGGCAAAAGGAGTTTCTTTTTGTGCAGTCTGTGACGGTGCCTTTTATAAGGGAAAGAAAGCCGCAGTCATCGGTGGTGGAGATACCGCATTGGATGATGCATTGTATTTATCCGATATCTGCGAACAGGTATATCTCATTCACCGGAGGGCAGAATTCCGTGGAGCAGAGAAGACAAAAAAGAAATTAGAAGAGCTTTCCAATGTAACGATACTTACCAATACAAGAGTACAGGAAATCATCGGGGAAGATAAAGTAAATGGTATTATTTTAGATAACGGTGGGACAATAGCTGTAGATGGTGTTTTTGAAGCGGTTGGAATGATTCCAAATACGGAATTATTAAAGAACCTTGACGTTCTCGATGAGAAAGGCTATGTGATTGCAGGAGAAGACTGCAACAGTAGTCTTGCGGGACTGTTCGTGGCAGGAGATGTGCGGACGAAAAGCCTGCGTCAGGTAGTCACAGCAGTTGCAGATGGTGCAGTGGCAATTCAGTCTGCAACCGGATATATCAAAGGAATGGAATAGAAAGAAGGAAACGTGTGTGAAAGGAATAGTGGACAGTGCTTCGGAACTGATTGGAAAGACGCCGATGCTCTATCTTCATAATTATATGAAAGAGGCAGGTGTAGAGGATGCGGCAATCATTGCCAAGCTGGAATATTTTAATCCGGCAGGTTCGGTAAAAGACCGAGTGGCTCTTGCCATGATTGAAGATGCAGAGAGAAAGGGAAAATTAAAGCCGGGAGCTACGATTATCGAGCCAACTTCCGGTAATACGGGAATCGGACTTGCTTCTGTGGCGGCTGCAAAAGGGTATCATGCAATTTTAACATTGCCGGAAACCATGACGGTAGAGCGTCGGAATCTTCTGCAGGCGTATGGAGCGCAGATTGTCCTGACCTCAGGGTATAAGGGAATGAAAGGTGCAATCGAAAAAGCAGAAGAACTTCATAAAGAGATTCCGGGTTCAATTATTTTAGGACAGTTTGAAAATCCGGCAAATCCAAAAGCCCACGAAGAAACCACAGGACCGGAAATCTGGGAACAGACAGAAGGCAGCGTTGATATTTTTGTGGCAGGAGTCGGAACCGGTGGAACCATAACCGGAGTTGGAAAATATCTGAAAAAGCAGAAGAAGTCCGTACACATTGTTGCAGTAGAACCTGCAACCAGTCCGGTTCTTTCCCAGGGAAAAGTCGGACCACATAAAATTCAGGGAATCGGTGCCGGATTTATTCCGGACACACTGGATACTTCTGTTTATGATGAGATTATTCCAATCAAAAATGATGATGCCTTTGAAGAAGGAAGAGCATTTGCCCGCAGCGAGGGAATTCTTGTGGGAATCAGTGCAGGAGCTGCATTAAAGGCAGCTGTTGAGCTGGCAAAAAGGAAAGAAAATAAAGGAAAGAACATTGTGGTTTTGCTTCCGGATTCCGGGGACCGCTATTTATCTACTCCTTTATTTGCAAAATAAAATCAGTGGAAAAGCATCAGGCATTCCGCTATAATATGGTAAAAGAGTCAAAAAGACTTTTACGAAAGGAAAAGAAGTATGTTCTATTTTCTTGTGTCGGTAAATATTATAGCGATTATCCTGATGCTTTTTATGTTGGCAATCTGCCTTCGTAAAAAGCTCTCCAAAGCACAGCTTGCATTTATTATTTATGATATTTTTTCCATGCTGTTTGTGGTGGGAGTTCATCTGGAACTGGTGCATTCGGATACCGTTGGTGAGGCACTTGCCGGGCTGTGTATCCAGTATGTGGGACAGGCAGGATTTTTAATGGCATTTCTCTGGTTTGCATCGGAGTTTGGAAGGCTTAAAATTCCTAAATTTATTTATTTTATTCAGGCAGTTGTAAATGCAATTGTGCTGGTGGCAGTATTTACTGCAGAATACCATCCGTATTTTTATAAAACGATGCGGATTTTAAAAGATGGTATGTATAACCGGATGGAAGTAACAGACGGGATTATCTGGGTGATTCATTATATCCATCTTGCAGTCGTTATACTGGCAGTATTTATTTTGTGTATCATGCGTTACGGGGAGAGTTCACCAATTCATAAAAAGCGGATTATTTATATGATAGCAGGTGTGGGAACTTTTGCACTGGAATTAATCTTAAAGGGCCTGGGTGTATTTGGCAGTTATAATCCGGTAGTCATTGCCATGACAATTATGATGTTCTGCATGATGATGGCAATGATTCGTTATGGATATTTTGGTTCTCTGCAGGCTGCGGTGGATAATGCATTTAATCATGGAAAAGAAGGCTTGATTATCCTGGATGCAGAAAATAAAATTATCTCCGTCAATCAGCGTATGAAGGAACTTTTCCCGGAAATAAAGGTAGGAAGTGCCGCAAGCAGGCAAAAAGAAATCCTGCAGGCACTGACAAACCGGGAAAGGCTGTTGCATAAAAATGACCGCATCTATGAACTTCGTATGGAGGATATTGTGGAAAATGGTGAGAAAGATGGCTGCATGCTCTGGTTTATCGATCAGACAGAAAACTTGGAAATGATGCAGAGACTTCGTAGTGCGGATGAAGCCAAGACCAGATTTTTAATGAAAGTGAGCCATGAGCTGCGGACTCCGATGCATACGATACTTGGTATGAATGAAGTGATTGCGGAAGAAACATCAGAAGAGAAAATCCGTAGATATACCAGAGAAATTGCATCTGCCGGTGACAGTATGATTGCACTGATAGAAGAAGTGTTAGATGCTTCCCGGTTAGAAAGTGGTACGCTTCAGATAAAGAAGGATGCATTTGCTTTAGAAGAGGTTATCCATGACGCAGCGGCCCAGATGAGACCACAGGCAGAGAAGAAATCTTTAAACTTCCGGCTGCGGATGGAAGAACCATTATTAAAACCGGGAAAACATTTCTATGGAGACAAGGCACATATCCGTCAGATTATCATAAATCTACTGGAAAATGCGGTGAAATACACAGATGAAGGCTTTGTGGAGCTGGGTGTAGAAAAAGCAGCAGAAAATGGAGATACCTTTTTGAAGATAGCTGTGGCAGACAGTGGAATTGGAATAGGAAAAGAAGAGCAGGATAAAATCTTTGAAAGCTTTGAACGGGGCAATACTGCCAGGAACAGCAGAAAAGACGGAATCGGTCTCGGACTGGATATTGCCAAACAGCTGGCAGAGGCTATGGGTGGAAGCCTCTGCCTGATTAGTGAAGTGATGAAGGGAAGTACCTTTACGGTTCGGATTCCATGGGTAGAAGTATCGGAAAAACATCATTTTACAAAGCAGAGTGAGAAAAGTATGAATGCGGATTACAGCAGCTTTACCATTCTTGCGGTAGATGATAATGAGCAGAATCTGATGGTATTAGAACATCTTTTACATAAGACAAAGGTTAAAATGGAAACCGTGATGGATGGAAATACTGCCGTTCAAAAATGTGAAGAGAAAACATATGATTTACTTCTTTTAGACCATATGATGCCAAAGCCGGATGGCATAGAGACGCTGCACCTCATCCGTTCAGATGAGAAAGGACGAAATCATTATACGCAGGCAGTGGCATTTACCGCTAATGCAACAGCTGGTGCAAAAGAACTGTACAAAAACGAAGGATTTGCAGAGTATATTACCAAGCCGGTAAAACCGGCTACACTGGAGATTATGCTGCAGAAATATCTTAGGGATTATCAGCCGGAAGAAAATATGGTTTTCCAGGGAAACATGGATGATACAAAGATAACAAAGCTAAGAGGCTTATTACATTATCTTGAGAAGAATGGAATTGCAGCAGAAGAAGGCTTATCCTATGCGGATGGAGATGAACAGTTCTATAAAGAATTGTTAGGCATCTTTGCAAAAGAAAAAGAGAAGAAGCAGCATCATTTAGAGAAAGCGTTCCAAACTCTTAAGATAAATCATGTAGTAACAATGAAAGAAACTGCAGAAACTATCATAGATTCAGAAGCAGCAACAGATACAGAAATGATGAACGAATTATGGAAAACATTTGTGACCCAGTCCCATGGACTAAAGGGTGAGGCCTGGGGCATCGGAGCCAGAACGCTTGGAGATTTCTTTTACCAGCTGGAGTGTGCCGGAAAAGAAAAAAACATCGAAAAGATAGAGCATTTTTATCCGAAAGCCATGGAAGAGTGGCAGCAGGTAGTAGATGCTATTCAAAGAGTATTATAAAAAGATAACCGGAAGCCGGATAAAAGAAGCTGGTCTTTTCACTGGCTACCTGTAATGGTGGTAAGACTATAGTGTGTTTGTAGAGACAGACCTCAACAAAGCAAGTGCTATTGAAAAGAACAAGAGGGAATCCAAAGAACAACTTGAAAAGGGCAATTTTTCTGTCCGGAATCTTGCAGAGGTATCTGTGGATGAATAAAGTTTTCACCGATAATAGACGGAAACCATGAACTTTAAATTTTGATGGTTTCAAAATAATAAGACTTATGATATAATAATAGGCTGTATTAAGCTCCTTTTGCCAACATGGCAGAAAAGAGTTTGATACAGCTTAAAAATTTGCATGATAAATTATGTAGTAAAATAACATAGAAAGGCGAAAAACCTGATAACTTAAGGATTTTCGAACAGGTAAAAGATAAAATGAAACTTGGAATCGTAGGTTTACCAAACGTAGGAAAAAGTACATTATTTAATTCACTGACCAAAGCAGGTGCAGAATCAGCCAATTATCCGTTTTGTACCATTGACCCGAATGTGGGAATCGTAACCGTACCGGATAACCGTCTGAAAGTGTTAGGCGAGATGTATCATTCCAAGAAAGTAACACCGGCAGTCATTGAATTTGTAGATATTGCAGGACTTGTAAAAGGAGCCAGCAAAGGAGAGGGACTTGGAAACCAGTTCCTTGCCAATATTCGTGAAGTAGATGCCATCGTTCATGTTGTACGTTGTTTTGAAGATACCAACGTAGTCCATGTAGACGGAAGCATTGACCCGGTTCGTGATATTGAGACCATTAATTTAGAACTTATCTTTTCTGATATTGAAATCTTGGAAAGAAGAATTGCAAAAGTTACCAAGCAGGCAAGAATGGACAAGACACTTGCAAAAGAAGAGGCACTTTTGAAATCCTTAAAGGCACATCTGGAAGAAGGAAAGATGGCAAAGACTTATCCGTTGAGTGATGATGAGGACGAGCAGGCATGGTTTGCATCTTATAATTTATTAACTGCAAAACCGGTTATCTATGCAGCAAATGTAAGTGAGGATGACCTTGCAGATGATGGCGCAAACAATCCACATGTTGCAAGAGTAAGAGAACAGGCAGCCGCAGAAAACAGTGAAGTATTTGTTATCTGTGCACAGATTGAACAGGAAATTGCAGAATTAGATGATGATGAAAAAGCAATGTTCTTAGAGGACCTTGGATTAAAAGAATCCGGACTTGAGAAACTGATTGCAGCAAGTTATAAATTGTTAGGACTTATCAGCTACCTTACATCGGGAGAAGATGAGACAAGAGCATGGACTATTACCAAAGGAACCAAGGCACCGCAGGCGGCAGGAAAGATTCATACCGACTTTGAACGTGGATTTATCCGTGCAGAGGTGGTATCCTATGACCATCTGATTGAGTGTGGAAGCATGACAGCGGCAAAAGAAAAGGGACTGGTAAGACTGGAAGGAAAAGATTACGTTGTTCAGGATGGCGATATTATTTTATTCCGTTTCAACGTATAGGAAACTTTTGAAAAATCCGGCATAGTATAAATAGAAGAAAAGGCACAGTGGGGCAGGCACATGATACGCTATTGTGAATTGTGTGAAAAGCAGGTGATTAATATTGCAGACTGTTGCTGCCTGGGAAATGTGGTGGATTTGGAACTGGATGAGTGCAATGGAAGAATCTGTGCACTGGTTGTAGCTGCGCCGGGAAAATTTTTCTGTATTTTTTGTCCGGCATGCGAATATATTATTCCATGGAAACGTGTTGTGCGGATTGGACCGGATATTATTCTGGTAGATGTCTGTGTAGAAGATGTGAAAAGTTAGTTGACATAAGAATACGAGAAAGTTATACTAAAAATAGTACGACCAATATTTGTAAAAGCTGATATCAGCAGTTCTTTATGAACGTTTGGTGATGGAAAAACGGTATTATTTACGCAAAATTCACAAAGCGTGTTTTGCGTAGCTTTTAGAATAGGAGAAAAAAGATGAAGTGCCCATTTTGCAGCAGTGAAAATACCAGAGTAATTGATTCGAGACCGGCAGATGACAATAACTCCATTCGTCGGAGAAGATTATGTGACGATTGTGGAAAACGTTTCACAACTTATGAAAAAGTTGAGACAATTCCATTGATTGTAATAAAAAAGGATAACTGCAGAGAGCAGTATGACCGTTCCAAGATTGAAGCAGGTGTACTTCGTGCCTGCCATAAGAGACCGGTATCCGTGGAGCAGATAACCAGACTGGTTGATGAAGTGGAGACAGAGATTTTTAATCGGGAAGAAAAGGAAATCCCAAGTACTGTAATTGGTGAGATTCTGATGGATAAGATTAAAGATTTAGATGCAGTGGCGTATGTTCGTTTTGCATCTGTATATCGTGAATTTAAGGATGTAAATACCTTTATGAATGAGTTAAAGAAAATGCTGGATAAATAAAAGAAAATCTTTTTGGAGAAAAGGGTTGATTTTGGTTGAATTTATCCGATAAAATTAGTAGCAGATAATTATGATGTGAGGAACGTGATCGTTATGAATATTTCAGGAATTCGTCCCAATGCGGGATTTTACGATTACAACAGCATACAGAATATCCGGAATGCAGTAGAAGATACACCGGTTGTTAAGACGGCAGCAGATGCCGGTGCATCTGAACAGCAGCAGAAGGATACCTTAGAGACTACGGTACGAAGAGAACAGGATTTTGGGGCAGCAGATTATGCAGCACAGTACCAGCCGGATCGTACCTACGAGATGAAAGGTTCTGAAAGTGATATACATAGCCTGGATGTTGAGAAGGCATTATCCGATATGCACAAAGATCAGGTACTGCAGCAGTATCAGTTCTTTGTGGGAGAGAACATTGAACAGAGCGGAATCCGGCAGATTACTGCAACGGATACTGCAAAAGTGCGAAATGTAGAAAACTTTAATTTATAAGAGCAATTTTGATTATAAAAAAGTAAGAGACCGTTAGAAGGTAAGATTCCTAAGAATTCTTAAGAATCTTACCTTTTTTACTTGCGGCAGTTATGCTTCTTTTGTATAATTAAATTCAGGCTTGCCTGAAGAACGGGAAGTATAAGAGAAAGAGGATAGGATATGAAGAAAGTGCAGGAAGACTGGAAGGAAGAAATGCTGCAGGTAGGTGTACTTACCAATACACATGGTGTGCGTGGCGAAGTGAAGGTATATCCGACAACAGATGATGTCATGCGTTTTAAAAAGCTGAAGCAGGTATTTTTGGATACTGGAAAAGAACCGATGGAGCTTCAGGTTACACAGGCGCGCTTCTTTAAAAATCTGGTAATATTAAAATTCAAAGAATTTGATAATATAAATGATGTAGAGAAGTATAAGAGCAGAGGGCTTTATGTAACAAGGGAAAATGCTGTAAAGCTGGCTCCGAATGAATATTTTGTGGCTGATTTGATTGGCTTAAAGGCAGTCGGAGATGACGGAGAAGATTTAGGTGAAGTAAAGGATGTACTTCAGACCGGTGCAAATGACATTTATGTATTACATAAAGATGGGGAAGATGATATTTTACTTCCGGCAATTAAGGATTGTGTAAAAAATGTCAATATAGAGGAAGGCACCATTACGGTACACCTTTTAAATGGGCTTCGTGATATTAATAAGAAGTAGGTAGCAAAATGAATTTTCATATATTAACATTATTTCCGGATATGGTAGAACGGGGACTGAATACCAGTATCATCGGAAGAGCAGTTGGCAAAGGACTTTTAAATATAGAAACAATTAACATCCGGGATTATACGTTAGACCGTCATAAAAAAGTAGATGATTATCCGTATGGTGGCGGAGCCGGGATGGTAATGCAGGCACAGCCGATTTATGATGCGTGGCAGGCAGTGGCACAGAAGATTGGAAGAAAGCCAAGAACAGTATATCTTACACCTCAGGGCAATACGTTTCAGCAGGAAATGGCAAAGGATTATGCGAAGGAAGAAGACCTGGTATTGCTTTGTGGGCATTATGAGGGCATCGATGAACGTGTGTTAGAAGAAATTGTGACGGATTATGTGTCGATTGGAGATTATGTGCTGACAGGAGGAGAACTTCCGGCAATGGTCATGGTGGATGCGATATCCCGTATGGTGCCTGGCGTACTGGCAAATGATGAATCCGGAACCACAGAATCCTTTGAAGGAAATTTATTGGAATATCCGCAGTATAGCAGACCGGAAGACTGGATGGGAAAGAAAGTTCCAGCTATTTTACTTTCCGGAGACCATGCAAAGGTAGAAGCATGGAGGAGAGAACAATCCATTAAAAGAACCATGGAACGAAGACCGGATTTGCTGGCAGATGCAGATTTGACAGCAAAGGAGAAAGCAATGGTTGAGCATTTGCTGGACAAATCACAGGGTAAATGCTAGAATGTGTCTAGCAGTAATAGGAATGGAAGAGATTCCGCAGGAGGAAGACGGTAGTGAAAAGCTTTTTTGATGTGCTGAAAACGATGTTTTACCGTAAAAATGCGAAGAGTTATGGGACGCCGGACCGGAGCAGAAAAGAGCCGGTGACACAACAGAAGGTACAGATAAGAAATACAGAGACCAGAAAGGCAGCCCCTTCGTTAAAAGAAAACGAACAGCATAACAGGTCAGAGAGGACAAACAGTAAGGTGGATAAAGGAATGGATAAGGAAGATTTCTTATTAAAGCAGATTGATGAATTCCGTGAGAAAGCAAAACAGCTTCAGGCTTTGCTTGTTACAAAAGAAGACAAAGTGCAGGAATTACAGAATATCGTAGATGAAAGAGAAGAAAAAGCAAAAGAACTGCAGCATGTTTTAAATGCACGTAAATCAGAAGCAGATGTTCTTCTTACCGGAGTACACGGTCAGATGGAAGAAATGATTAACCGTGTAGAAGAAAAATTGAATGCACTGTCTGAAAAGATTGCAGCAGACGTAAGTGATTCCACCGGAAGAACCGCAGAACAGACTGCACAGATGCAGGCATCTTTACAGGAAATTTCCCAGCAGTTAGACAGCATGAAACTGGAACTGGCTGAGAAAATACATACCGAAGATGTAAAGTGCTACCGCAATATGCAGGACTTAATTAAAGAGCTTACCGTTAAGTTAGAGGAAAATGATACTTTAGAGAAGAGCTTGAATACCGTAAAAGGTTATGCAAAATGCTTAACCTGGTTTTCTGTTATCAATTTTGTAGTATTGGTGGCATTTATTCTATATTCTCTTGGAGTATTTAATTTTTAAGCAGTAGTTAAAACGAGGAATTATATGACACAGGGAAAGAGAAAGACATGGGTAATTGGACATAAGAATCCGGACACAGATTCTATTTGTGCGGCGATTGCCTATGCAGATTTAAAAAATCAAACAGAGGACGGTATTTTTATACCGAAAAGAGCAGGACATATGAACGAAGAGACGAAGTATGTCCTAAAATTTTTTGATGTACCGGAACCGGAACTGGTAACAGATGTCGGTGCACAGATTAAGGATATTGAATATCGTAGAACGGAGGGCGTCAGCAGTCACATTTCCATTAAACGGGCATGGGAGCTGATGAAGAATTTAGATGTCGTGTCATTGCCGATTACTGACAATGAGAACAATCTGCAGGGAATGGTTGTTACCAGTGATATTGCAAAATCCTATATGGATGTATTGGACAACCGGATTCTTGCAACTGCCCGGACGCAGTATAAGAATATTGTTGAAACTTTAAATGGAACTCTTGTAACAGGAAATGAGCATGGTTACTTCATAAAAGGTAAGGTTGTTGTTGCGGCTACCACACCGGATATGATGGAGCAGTATATTGAAGATGACGATATGGTTATCTTAGGAGACCGTTATGAATCACAGTTCTGTGCATTGAAATGAATGCAAGCTGTGTGATTGTCTGTTCCGGAGCGAAGATTACAAAGACCATTGTGCAGCTTGCAGAAGAGAAAGACTGTATGCTTATCAGCACACCATATGACACATTTACCGTGGCGCGTTTGATTAATCAGAGTATGCCGATTAAATATATTATGAAAAAGGAGCATCTGATTACATTCGAATTAGAGGATTATGTGGATGATGTGAAAGAGACTATGTCTAAAGTGCGTCATCGTGATTTTCCGGTACTGGATGAGAATGGAAAATATGTCGGTATGTTTTCCAGACGAAATCTTTTAAATTTACAGAAAAAACAGGTGATCCTTGTTGACCATAATGAAAAATCCCAGGCAGTAGATGGAATCGAAGATGCAGAAATCTTAGAAATTATTGACCATCACCGACTGGGCAGCCTTGAGACGATTGCTCCGGTATTTTTCCGGAACCAGCCATTGGGCTGTACTTCAACGATTATTTATCAGATGTATCAGGAAAAGGGAGCAATCATTGATAAAAAGACAGCCGGAATTCTTTTGGCAGCAATTATTTCAGATACCTTGATGTTCCGTTCACCGACCTGTACACAGATGGACCGGGCAGCAGCAGAAGCACTGGCGAAGATTGCAGAAGTAGATATTGAAGAGCTGGCCAAGAAGATGTTTGAAGCCGGCAGTGATTTTAAGAAAAAGACAACAGAAGAACTGTTTTATCAGGATTTTAAAACCTTCCATACCGATGAATTTGATTTTGGTGTAGCACAGCTTAGTGCCATGAGTGACGTGCAGCTTGGCATGGCGAAGAAGAAGCTGCAGCCATATCTGGAAATTGCATTGGGAGAGCAGAAACTGGATGCCGTATTTGTGATGCTGACGGACATTCTGGATGAGAATTCGGAAGTAATCTATGCCGGAGCACAGGCAGGCAGCCTTTTAAAGGAGTGCTTTGGAGAGCCGGATGAATCAGGCAGCTTTTACTTAAAGGGAGTAGTATCCCGTAAGAAACAGATGATTCCGACATTAATGGCAGGATTGCAGCAAGCGTAAATGCTTACGGCAGGATGACAGCAGGTTTAAATGCCCATATCAGAGACAGAAATAAGATAACAACTTATACAGGAGAATTGAAATGGCGAAAGAAACATGGAAGCCGGGTAATATGTTATATCCGGTTCCAGCAGTGATGGTAAGCTGCCAGAGACCGACAGAAAAACCGAATATTATTACGGTAGCGTGGGCAGGAACGGTATGTACGAATCCGCCAATGCTTTCCATATCTGTCCGTCCGGAACGATATTCCCATGGAATAATCGCGGAAACCGGTGAATTTGTTGTAAATCTTGTGACGAAGGATCTGGTCTGTGCCACGGATTATTGTGGCGTAAAATCCGGCCGTGACGTTGACAAGTTTGATGCCATGCATCTGACACCACTGAACCTTCCGCAGGTATCGGCACCGGGAATTGCAGAAAGTCCGGTAAACATTGCCTGCAAGGTAAGCCAGATATTACATCTTGGAAGCCATGATATGTTTCTGGCAGATGTAGTAGGCGTTACCGTTGATGATTCCTATATGAATGAAAAAGGTAAATTCGAACTGAATCAGAGCGGGCTGGTGACTTATTCCCATGGAGAATATTTTCTGCTGGGTAAGAGGCTTGGAAGTTTTGGTTACAGCGTAAAGAAGCAGAAGCCTTCAAAGAATGGCAGAAAGAAAAAAGCGAAGTAAAAGAGCAAAATAAAAAAAGAATAAAATAAAAAGGACAAAATAACTGAAAATATAAGAAATTATAGAAAGCGGAACAGAGAGAAAAATCTTCTCGTTGTTCCGCTTTTTGAATAACATTTATTTTAGATATTTATTTTAAAAGTAAATCCATAAGACAGGCAAATACATCATCTGCCTGATTCTGCCAGTTGGTGCAGATGGCTTCCGCCTGTTCCTTTGTCTGGACAGTTAAAGTAAAATCAAGGCGGGTACGGCCTTTTTCCCGGAGCTGGCATCGCACACCGTATTCCTGTTCCGGTGTTTTGTAATAATCGGATAGATATGCATTTTCTGTTTTAATGGCAAGCTTATTTGCCTGAAAATAAGCAGCAATATCTTCTTCAATAGAAGGGGATATTTTGTCATGGAAAAAATGCAGTGTTTCTTTTTCCTGCAGGAGTAATGATATACCGTGTACTGTTGTGGGTGTTTTCCGTACGGACAAGCCCGGAATCCATCAGGTCATGAATGACCTGCTGAATCGTAAAGTAGTCGGTATATTCCCTGTCTAAAAAGAAATCTGAAATCTGCGCATTGGACAATGGAAAATCAATATGTTCAAGCATGTGCAGAATAATTAATTTATATAAAGTAGCTGGTTCAGCCATAAAATCACCTCTTAGTTGCTAAGCGTCCCTGGTAAGTATTCCGCTCTTTTAAGCGGCGGTGAATCTGATTTAAAACAGTCCGTTTTCCGGTGCTCCACATCGGCGCAATCAGTAAATCCTTCGGACCATCGCCGGTAATCCGGTGAATCACCATTTCCGGAGGCAGAAGCTCCAGACAGTCAATAATCATTTCACAGTATTCATCCATGGAAAATACCGGAAAATGTGTCTTTTCATAATAAGCGGCTAAATCGGTGCCGGATAATACATGAAGCAGCTGTAGCTTGATTCCCCAGACCGGGAGATTTGCAATTGCCTGAACGGAAGCAGACATCATTTCTCTGGTTTCGTGGGGCAGTCCTAAAATCAGATGAACAATCACCTTGATAGAAAGGGCGTGAAGGGCGAAGAGACTTTTTTGAAAAGTCTCATAAGTAAAGCCGCTTCGTGTAAACTCTCTGGTGTCATCATGGATTGTCTGTAAACCAAGTTCCACCCAGACGGTTTTCTTTTCATTGATTTCGGCAAGCAGTGAAAGAATCTCAGGCTGCAGACAGTCAGGTCTTGTGGCAATGGAAATAATAACCACATCCGGGTCATTTACTGCCTGCATATAAAGATTCCGCAGGTGTTCCACAGAACCATAAGTATTCGTGAATGCCTGAAAATATGCAATGAATTTGTTGCAGTTTCTTTTTGCTCTCAGAATCCTTTTTTCAGTTTCTAACTGCTCTGTGATAGAAAGTGTGGGAGAGGCGGCAAAATCTCCGGAGCCACCGGCAGAGCAGAAAATACAGCCTCTGGTATCTAAGCGTCCGTCACGGTTGGGACAACTGAGTCCGGCATTTAATGCAATCCGGTATACCTTTTCGTGATAGGTATTTTTTAAATAGTAGTCCAGAGAGTGGTAGCGCTTCTCCCCCCACAGTGTAATCGTGCCGTTTTTCATTAGCGGATGTGTGATTTGACTGCCTGGCTTACCACTTCGGCAACACGCGGGTCAAATGCTTCCGGCATAATAAAGTCTTCATTTAATTCATCATCAGATACTAATCCTGCAATAGCTTTTGCAGCAGCAAGCTTCATTTCTTCTGTAATCTGGGAAGCGTGTCCTTCTAAAGCACCTTTGAAGATTCCCGGGAAAGCGACGACGTTGTTTACCTGATTCGGGAAATCACTTCTTCCGGTTCCTACTACTTTAGCACCTGCAGCTTTGGCAAGATCCGGCATGATTTCCGGAGTAGGATTTGCCATGGCAAAAAGAATCGCATCTTTATTCATGGATGAAACCATTTCCTGAGTCACAATATTCGGTGCGGAAACACCAACGAAGATATCAGCACCCTTTAATGCATCGGCAAGGGTACCGGATTCATTGGAAAGGTTGGTAACTTCGGTCATTTTTTTCTGCATCCAGTTTAAGTCAGGATAATCTTTGCCGATGATTCCCATGCGGTCACACATAATAACATTTTTAAAGCCGTAAGTCAGTAACAGTTTGGTGATGGCAACACCGGCAGAACCGGCACCGTTTACAACAACACGGCATTTCTCTTTTTCTTTTCCAGTTACTTTTAATGCGTTGATAATTCCTGCAAGCACAACGATAGCAGTACCATGCTGGTCGTCATGGAAGACCGGAATATCAAGCATTTCCTTTAAACGCTCTTCTATTTCAAAACAGCGTGGAGCGGAGATATCCTCTAAATTGATCCCGCCGAAAGCTGGAGCAATGTTTTTGACCGTCTTTATGATCTCTTCCGTATCCTGTGTGTCAAGGCAGATCGGAACAGCGTTGACATTTCCAAATTCCTTGAATAATACACATTTTCCTTCCATAACCGGCATGGCTGCGTACGGTCCGATGTTTCCGAGACCGAGAACAGCGCTTCCGTCTGATACAACGGCAACGGTGTTGGCTTTCATGGTATAAGTATAAGCTTCTTCTTTATTTTCTGCGATGATACGGCAAGGTGCCGCAACACCAGGTGTGTATGCGATAGATAAATCTTCCCGGGTCTTTACCGGTGTCTTGGAGATGGTTTCTAATTTTCCATTCCATTTTTTATGCATTTCAATTGCTTTTTCGTTGGTATCCATAGTTCGTCTCCTTTTCTTAGCCATTGATTACTTCCGTCTAGTATCATATCATTAAAAAATTTTTTAAAGCAAGAAAAAGGACTTCCTATTTGAAAGAAACTGTTGTATAATACGAAAAGACGAATCTTACGTTCCAATTATTTTTATTTCAAAAAGAAATCCCAATTATTTAGCAGATAATCAAATAAGCAAGAGGTAAGGAGAATAGAATGAGAGAGAAGTATGAAAGTCTTTCTGCAGCAGTGTTGCGTGAACTGGCAAAAGCAAGGGGAATGAAAGGAATTTCTACCTTAAAGAAAGCTGAGTTAGTAGAAGCGATGCTGGCGGAAGATGAAAAGGAAGCAAAGGTGCAGGAAGCAAAGAAAGAAGCAGAAGGTACAACAGAAACTACGGAGCAGGTAGCAGAAACCAGAACCTATCGCGCAGAACGTCCGCACCGGGAAAATGCAGCGAGGGGACATGAGGGAGAGATGCGTCGAAACACAGTAAGACATACACCGGATGAGCATATTTCGGAAAAAGATGAAACGGAGCGTGTGGCAGAAGAAAACAAGGACTTAGACAGCGGTGTGAAGGCACATGGAATTCTTGAAGTTATGCCGGATGGATTCGGATTTATCCGTTGTGAAAATTATCTACCGGGAGAGCATGATGTCTATGTTTCTCCATCCCAGATTCGTAAGTTCAATCTGAAAACCGGAGATATTGTGACCGGAAATACCAGAATTAAGACACAGGCTGAGAAATTCTCTGCATTATTATACATTACTTCCATTAATGACCTGCATCCGTCAGAGGCTGTAAAACGGAAGAATTTTGAAGATTTAACTCCGATTTTTCCGGATGAGAGAATCCGGCTTGAGACAAGCCATAGTGCAATGGCAATGCGAATTGTAGATTTAGTATCTCCGATTGGTAAGGGACAGCGTGGAATGATTGTTTCCCCACCAAAAGCAGGTAAGACTACATTATTAAAAGGTGTGGCACAGGCAGTAAAGCAGAATAACCCGGAGATGCATCTGATTATCTTATTAATTGATGAGCGGCCGGAGGAAGTTACCGATATTAAGGAAGCAATTGAAGGACCGAATGTAGAAGTTATTTATTCTACCTTTGACGAATTGCCGGAGCATCATAAGAGAGTATCCGAGATGGTAATTGAGAGAGCAAAACGTCTGGTAGAACATAAGAAGGATGTTATGATTCTCTTAGACAGTATTACAAGACTTGCAAGAGCATATAACCTTACAGTTCCGCCAAGTGGAAGAACCTTATCCGGTGGTCTTGATCCGGCAGCCCTCCATATGCCGAAGCGTTTCTTTGGTGCAGCCCGTAATATGAGAGAGGGCGGAAGCCTTACTATTCTTGCAACAGCACTGGTAGATACCGGAAGTAAGATGGATGATGTTGTTTACGAGGAATTTAAGGGAACCGGTAACATGGAACTGGTGCTTGACCGTAAGTTATCTGAGAAACGTGTATTCCCTGCAATTGACATTGTAAAATCCGGCACAAGAAGAGAAGACCTTTTATTGACACAGGAAGAGCAGGAAGCAGTATTTATTATGCGCAAAGCAATCAATGGCATGCGTACTGATGAAGCCGTTGAGAGTATCTTGAATATGTTTGTCCGGACGAAAAACAACCGGGAATATATCCAGACTGTAAAAAAGACAAAATTTGTTTAAAAACACTTGCATAACAGCTTTTCCTATGCTACAATGAATAAGCTGTTTATTCGGAAACTAAACAGTATCGCACTTAAATTAGACAAATGTCGTAATTGCGAAGCAATTCATATATGAGAGGTGAGAGACATGAGAGAAGGAATCCATCCAGATTATTATCAGGCAACAGTTACATGTAACTGTGGTAACACATTCGTAACTGGTTCAACCAAAGAGGATATTCACGTTGAAATTTGTTCCAAATGCCATCCATTCTATACTGGACAGCAGAAAGCTAACCAGGCTCGTGGACGTATTGAGCAGTTCAATAAGAAATACGGCATGAAATAGAAATTGCACAATGTGACTGAAAGATAAGGTTGAGGTTTCTAATCTCAACCTTTTTTTAGAAACAGGAAGAGAGGTCACACATGAAATATTCGGGAATCGGTGGACAGGCAGTTTTAGAAGGCGTAATGATGAAAAATAAGGAAAAGTACGCCGTGGCAGTCCGGAAGCCGGATGGAGAGATTACCGTTGATACCAAAGAGTATTATGGACTGATTAAAAACAAGACATTGCGGAACATTCCGATTTTACGTGGAGTGTTAAGTTTTGTGGAGTCTTTGACGCTTGGAATATCAACGCTTACATATTCCGCATCGTTCTTTGAAGAGGATGAGGAAGATACCAAAGCAAAAAAGAAAGAATTATCAAAAGAGGCAGCAGCAAAAAAAGAAAAAGCAGAAATGGGTATTACTGTTGCATTTTCCTTTGTACTTGCCATTGGAATCTTTATGATTCTGCCATATTATCTTTCTTTGATTTTTCAGAAGTTTATTACATCCCATGTGGCACTGGCGCTGATTGAAGGTGTCATCCGAATGATGATTTTTTTGGCATATATAGCTTCAATTTCTTTAATGAAGGATATCCAGCGTGTATTCATGTATCATGGAGCAGAGCACAAATGCATTAACTGCATTGAACATGGAATGGAACTGAATGTAGAAAACGTGAGAAAGAGTTCCAGACTGCATAAGCGGTGTGGTACAAGTTTTCTCCTGTTTGTAATGATTATCAGTATTATTTTCTTTGCATTTATTGATGTAAAGAGCCGGGTTTTAAAGGTAGTGCTTCGTTTGCTGCTGATACCGGTGATTGCTGGTGTGTCATATGAGTTTATCCGGCTTGCCGGAAAGAGTGATAATCCTGTAGTGAATTTCTTAAGTAAACCGGGATTATGGTTACAGAAGCTTACTACAAGAGAACCGGATGATTCTATGATTGAGGTTGGTATTGCTTCCGTGGAAGCAGTATTTGACTGGAGAAAATATTTGAGCGAAATGTAAAAGAAAAGGGCGTAATATATGACTTATAGAGAGGCAGTGGAATTTGGTACAAAGTGTCTTAAAGATGCCGGAGTGCCGGATGCCGCACTGGATGCATGGTATCTTTTACAGATGGTATGCAGGATTGAACGCAGTTACTACTACGTTCACGGGGAAGAAGATATTACACAGGATGCTCAGAAAGAATATGAGATTGCAGTACAGAAACGAGCTGAACATATTCCGTTACAATATATTATTGGAGAACAGGAATTTATGGGGCTTCGATTCAAAGTAAATTCCAATGTTCTGATACCGCGGCAGGATACCGAGACTTTAGTGGAGCAGGTATTGAAGATTGTAAAGCCGGGGATGAAAGTATTAGACCTTTGTACAGGGTCTGGTTGTGTATTGATTAGTGTGTTGAAAAATGCACCGGAACTTACCGGTATGGGAAGCGACATTTCCAAAACAGCTTTATTAGTAGCGAAGGAAAACGCAAAGCTGCATGAAGTGGATGCGGACTGGATACGGAGTGATTTATTTGATAATATAACAGAGACCTTCGATGTCATTATGGCAAATCCACCATATATCCCGACAGGAGAGATTCTGTCACTGATGCCGGAGGTACGGGATTTTGAGCCGGAAAACGCATTAGATGGCGGAGCGGATGGCCTTGATTTTTATCGGAAGATTGCCGGACAGGTAAAGGATTATTTGAATCCTGGCGGATATGTTTACATGGAAATCGGATATGACCAGGGAGAAGCAGTCTCTGAGCTGATGCGTAACGCAGGATTTACAGAAGTTGAAGTAATCAAAGACCTTGCACGAAATGACCGTGTGGTAAAAGGGAAAGGAAATTAAAATGTTTGATCGTTTAGAGGATTTATTGATTCGTTATGAAGAGTTGATGAGTGAGTTAAGTGAACCGGATGTGGCAAATAATCCGGAGCGTTTTCGTAAGCTGATGAAGGAGCAGAGCGATTTAACTCCTATCGTGGAAGCTTATAAAGAATATAAACAGTGTAAGCAGAATATTGAAGATTCTCTTGCTATGCTGGACGAAGAAACAGATGAAGAAATGAAGGAGCTTGCAAAGGAAGAGTTAAATGATTCCAAAGCAAGAGTAGAAGAATTAGAGCAGAAACTAAAAATTCTTCTTCTTCCAAAAGACCCGAATGATGATAAGAACGTTATTGTGGAAATCCGTGCCGGTGCCGGCGGAGATGAGGCTGCTTTATTTGCAGCCGAGATTTATCGTATGTATGTCCATTATGCAGAGAGCAGACGCTGGAAAGTTGAGACGATGGAATGCGAAGAAATCGGAATCGGTGGAATGAAGAGTGTTACTTTCATGATTACCGGACAGGGCGCTTACTCTGTTATGAAATATGAATCTGGTGTACATCGTGTACAGCGTGTCCCTGAAACAGAGTCCGGCGGACGTATCCATACGTCTACCATTACAGTAGCAGTAATGCCGGAGGCAGAAGAAGTTGATGTCCAGATTGATGAAAAAGATATCCGAATCGACGTTATGCGTGCATCCGGAAATGGAGGACAGTGTGTCAATACCACAGACTCTGCGGTACGTCTGACTCATTATCCAACCGGAATTGTAATCTACAGCCAGACAGAGAAATCACAGCTGCAGAATAAAGAAAAAGCATTTGCCCTTTTGCGTGCTAAATTATACGACATAGAATGCCAGAAGGCGCATGATGCAGAAGCAGAAGCCAGAAGAAGCCAGATTGGTACTGGTGACCGTTCTGAGAAGATTCGTACTTATAACTTCCCACAGGGACGTGTAACCGACCACAGAATCAATCTTACGCTCTATAAACTGGATAAAATCATGAATGGTGACATCCAGGAAATCTTAGATGCTCTGATTGCAGCTGACCAGGCAGCAAAATTGGCGAAGATGAATGAGAATTAATATGAATTAGTAAGAATCAAGAAAAGCGGTCTTTTGATTAGGTCAAAGGATTGCTTTTTTCTTGTGGTTAGGAGTATGGTTTGAATAATAATTAATGATTTAACGGAAATGTAAATCATTCTAATTATAAAATGGGCGAAGATTTTGAAAAACAAATATGAGGTCGTATAAAAAAGCAAGAAATGGAGAGATAATAACAGAGAATTGATTATAATTAAATTGAAAAAAAGACATAATTATGGTATAATTAGACCATGAATAGGGAGGTGTATATTATGCCACAAATAATTCCAATTAAAGATTTGAAGAATACATCAGAGATATCGGATATGTGCCATAAGGTAGCGGAACCAATTTATGTTACGAAAAATGGATATGGAGATATGGTAATTATGAGCATGGAGACTTATGAGTCAACCATGAGACAGATTGCCATGTACAGAGATATTGAAATATCTGAAAAGCAAATAGAGGCAGGACAGGTAAAGGATGCCAGAACTGCGCTTAGAGAAATGAAGGCGAAGTATGGCATATAAAATAAATGTTACTGAACATGCGAATGAACTGCTTGATAATCTTGTGTATCATTTAATTTATTGCTTAAGGAATGAACAGGCAGCAAAGCATCTGTTGGATAGTATAGATACTATCTATGACAGGTTGGAGGTCAATCCTTTTCAGTTCGCAGAGTGCAGAGATGCATATCTTGCTAAGAAAGGGTATCGAGAGGCAGTTGTGCCACAGATGAATTATATTATCATTTTTGATGTGAGAGCAGATGTTGTAAATGTAGTTGGTATTTTCCACCAGTTAGAGAATTATCCAAATAAATTATAAAAAATGTGTTGTATTCATCCTACAAATTAAATTTAGTATAATAGAAATACTGCAAAGTAAAATTTGGTAATGGAAGATATTGCAACTAATAAAAATGACAGGTCTGTTAGTTCCGTATAAATAAAATTCAATTGGAAATACTATTTGAAGAAGTAGAATATATAGATGAGGTGAGCACATATGGAACAGGAAACACAGGAGCAAACTAATAAGTTTAATAATAAAATCTATTATATTCTTCCAGAGTTTTCAGGTAAGAATGTTCCTATTATAGAAGTTGCTAAACTAATGGGAAAAAGACCAGCAGTTTATTCGGCAGGGAATAATAAGGGGGATTTTGCCGATTGGAGTTGCATTTAAGAAAACAATCCCAAATGGTAGTTATGAAGGGAAAGAATCATCTCAATACGATTTTTATGTTAGCCCAAAATTATTATGGGAATATACTGGAATAATTTATAAAGAATAATATAAAAGTAATACAGGAGAGGTTATTGTGTGCCACCACCAAAAGTTAGGTTTCAAATCTAACGATTGGTGGCTGTTTTTTGCTAAATATAACTACAGAGTATATACCGCAATTATCTTTCTATTAACTCCTTGCACTTCCCCTTCATCTACGGTATAATCGTAAAGTCCGTGTGCGACCAATCGCATGCGGAGATAAGAACGAATATATTGTGTTATGGATAGAGTGAAGGAGCAGGAAATGAAGAAGAAAATATGGGCGGCAGCTTTGATTTGCATTGTCGTACTGGGAATGCTGGACGGATGCGGACCAAAGGAGAAAGATACAGACAAGGAAGCAGCAGGAAATACAGAAACAGAAGCAGTGGAAGGGCTCCATGCCACAGAGACGGAGACAGAGGCACAGGGAAATCTTAAGGAAGATACCTGGTATGTTTCATCCGGTATGTATCAGCACAAAATGGAAACCGAAGAGAATACCGCTGTGATAAAAAATGTCAATGTATACAATATGGCAGGAACCATGGATGGTGAGACCTTTGTGCAGGCATCTGATTTTACCAATCATTTAAATCAGGCGGAGTATGAGATAAGCTGGAATCGTACTGAGGCAGACGAAGAAGGAAATACAGTTTATACGGTTACTTTATCTGCAAAGATTCCATGGAATGGCATACAGACGGATGCAGAAGCTTATATCGAATATGAGGACATCAGCCTCGTGGATGCAACTACCGGAATGGTGCTGCCGCAGCATGTAGCTGCAACAGACAGTTCCATGGCTATGATGGCAGAAGTGGCTTGTGCCGGCACAACATATCAGGTGGCAGCCACAGAAGATACAGAGACAACATTTGGTGACTGGACGGTAGAGGATGGCAGTGAGTATCCGATGGTGACTTACTATGAAATAAAAGAGACTTATAAAGTAACAGCACCGGCAGAATATAAGGGACTGCTGTTCGTATTACAGACACAGCGTACCGCAGAAGAATATGAAAATGGAATTGTAAAGGGTCTTGGAACAGATGAAGCACATACATTTGATGGCACAATCAATGATGGAAGTGTGGCAATTGAGTTAGACCGGGATTATGAGTATATCAATGCAGAATAGAAACTGAGCAAAGTGGGCAAAGCTTACTTTGTATCAGCATGAAACAGAATCGTCGAAAGGTGGTTCTGTTTTTCCACGTTTAAAGGAGCATACAATGGATTATAGCAGATTAGAAAAAGGAATTATGGATTTCATACAGGAAGAGCAGGTAAAACTTGGATACCGGAAAGAAAAAATCCGGTTATATTATCCTTTGAGTTCATTAAAGCATTTTCTGGGAGAAGAAGTGAGCGGAAAATCAACGGAAGAATTGGAAAAAGAATTTTATGAAGCAGCAGGAATCCGGCTTGGAAAAGTGGAAATCAGCAGAAACAAGGATCGCTTTTGTTTTGTAGTGCCGGAAGAAGGCGCGGAATATGTGCATGAAAAAAGAAGTGGAAATTCTTTTATTAAAAAGCTGGTGGCTCTGCTGCAGACACATCCTTGCACCATAGAGGACATCCATAAGCTGTTCTTAGGAACCGGCGAGAAGATACATTTTGAGAAAATTGAGACAGAGGATTTTGACTATCTCATTTATTTTGAAAGCGGAGAGGATTCCTATTATTATTGCTTTAAGGACGAAGGCTGCCATATCATCTATCATCGTTTTATGCCAGAGGATTACCGGGATTTGTTTTCTGACAACATAGAGTAAGCGAGGAAGAAAAGATGCAAAAGAAAATAAACAGAGGAATTGCTGTATACAATCATTTTGGGGAAAATATCGTTACGAATCCTAAGCTTGTCCTAGCCATTCGAAGGGAAAAATGGTAAAATAGAACTAATGATGTAAGTTAAGAAAAGAAGAAAATTCACAGAAATAAAAGATAGTAAGAGGAAGAAGAATGGCAGCAAAGTTTTATGCAGTCCGAAAAGGAAAGAAACCGGGTATTTATATGAGCTGGGATATATGTAAGCAGCAGACCGATGGTTTTCCGGGAGCAGAGTTTAAAAGCTTTCCAACAAGGGAAGCGGCAGAAGAATATATCGGTCAGAAGCAGCAGACAGTAGAAAAAGAGCCGGAAAATTATGCCTTTGTGGATGGTTCCTGTAATATTGCAACTAAGGTATACGGATATGGCGGCTTTCTGATGGCAGATGGGAAAAAAGAAGTACTGCAGGGTTCAGGCTCGGAAGAAGAAATGGCTTCCATGCGTAATGTGGCAGGAGAAGTATTAGGAAGTATGGCTGCCATTGATAAGGCAGTAGAGCTTGGACTGGCAGAGCTTACGATATATTATGACTATATGGGCATTGAAATGTGGGCAACAGGAGCATGGAAACGGAATAAGAAAGGAACCATTGCTTATTATGACTATATTCAGAGCATAAAGGATAAAATTATGCTTCATTTTGTAAAAGTAAAAGGGCACTCAGGGGTAGAAGGAAATGAAGAAGCAGACCGGCTGGCAAAAGAGGCAGTCGGAATTGAAATATAGTATCTGCAGATGGGTGGATACGGGGATAAAAAGGAGGAAAGAAATGGTTTCATTAAAGGACGTGGCGAAGCGTTGCGGTGTCTCAACGGCAACAGTAAGTAAAGCGTTGAATGGACATAGTGATATAGGGGAGAAGACCAGGATACGGATTAAAGAAGCAGCACAGGAGATGGGATATTTTCCGAATGCGGCAGCAAGGGCATTAAAGACGAACCGTTCTTATAACTTAGAGTACTTTTTAAAGAGGAGGCCGGAAGAGGGCTTACACATGAATATTTTTCTGGCATCTTAAATGGATTTAAAGAAAAGGCGGAAGAATTAGGCTATGATATCACTTTTATTAATAATGAGCATGTGAATCATAAGATGTCATATCTTGAACACTGCAAATACCGGAATTTTGACGGAGTTGGAATTGTGTGTGCCAGGTTTGAGGAACCGGAGGTACAGGAACTTTTGCAGAGTAATATTCCGATTGTTACTGTAGATTATGTATATCACAACTGCACGGTTGTTTCTTCTAATAATGTAAAAGGGATGAATGAACTGGTACGTTATATTTATTCCAAGGGACACCGGAAAATTGCATACATTTATGGGGAAAAACATTCGGCTGTTACCAGAGATCGTCTGACCAGCTTTTTCCAGACAATGGAGAGCTTTAATCTGAATGTTCCGGATGACTACTTAAAGGAAGGAGAATATTTAGATACCAGGCTTGTGGCAAAGGCAACCAGGGAACTTTTAAATCTGCCTGACCCGCCGACCTGTATTCTCTACCCGGATGATACAGCATTAATTGGTGGGATTAATGTAATTGATGAAATGGGACTAAAAGTACCGGATGATATTTCTATTGCAGGTTTTGATGGAACAAAAGTATCCCAGCTGATGAGCCCAAAGATTACAACCATACGGCAGAATACCAGAAAGATTGGAGAAGAGGCCGTAAAACGTCTGGTACAGAGAATCGAGCAGCCTAAGACAACGCTGGTGGAGCGTGTGATTATCAATGGAGAACTTTTGGTAGGAGAATCAGTAGGAGGAATCTGATATGGCACTGCAATTTGTGCTGGGCAGTGCTGGAAGCGGAAAGTCAGGCTATGTATTCCGCAAAACAGTCAAAGAAGCTCAGAAGAATTTAAAGAAAAATTATTATGTAGTAGTACCGGAACAGTTCACGATGCAGACGCAGCGTGAACTTGTTCGGTTACAGGAAAAAAACAGTATTATGAATATAGATGTGGTCAGCTTCCAGCGACTGGCATATCGTATTTTCGATGAATTAGGAAAGACGAATATGGCAGTTTTAGAAGAGACCGGGAAAAACCTTGTATTGCGTAAGGTTGCCGAAGAGCGGATGGATGATTTATGCGTCATGCAGGGAAATATGAAAAAGATGGGATATATTAGTGAAGTGAAGTCCCTGATATCAGAGCTGACACAGTATAATATCGATCCGGATACTTTGGAAACATTTATTGAAGAACAGAATATGCCACCGGCATTTTCCTATAAACTGCAGGATATCCTGACCATGTACCGGGGCTTTCGAAGTGCAATTTCCGGGATGTATATTACTGCTGAAGAAGTTTTAGAAGCCTTCTGTGATATGGCAGAGGAATCAAAGCTTTTACAGGATGCCGTGCTGGTTTTCGATGGATTTACCGGATTTACACCGATTCAGAATAACGTGCTGTACCGCCTGATGGGAATTGTATCAGATATATATGTGACAGTAACCATTGACCCGGCAGAGGATATTTATTCCTATCATGATATGCAGGAGCTGTTTGCCATGAGTAAGAAGACTGTAGCCAGCCTAATGAAAATGGCGGAAGAGAAGCATTTTGAAGTAACAGAGCCGGTGGTATTAAAGAATCCCAAAGCTGACCGGTTCCGGGAGGCACCGGTACTACGGTTCTTAGAGCAGAATCTGTTCCGTACCAGACATCATAGCTACGAAAAGAAGGATGAGAAAGAAATCAAAGAAGGCATAGAGATTTTATCCCTGCCAAATCCAAGAAGAGAACTGCAGTATGCAGCAGAAGAGATTGCAAGGCTGGTGCATACCGGTGCATACCGCTACCGGGATTTTGCCATTATTTCCGGTGCCATAGAAGAGTATGGAAGCTATGTGCCGCAGATTATGGAGGAGTTTGGCATTCCGTTTTTCTTAGATACAACGAAAAATATTTTACTGCATCCATTTTTGGAATTTGTCCGGTCTCTTTTGCAGGTAATCGAGGACAATTTTTCAGAGGAAGCAATGTTCCGTTATCTGCGCTGCGGATTATCACAAATCAGTGAGGATGAGATTGACCTGCTGGAAAATTATGTACTGGCAGCAGGCATCCGTGGAAAGAAAAAATGGGAGGCAAGATTTATTTATGCCACCCATGAGGTTACGGAAGAAGATTTAGAAGCATTAAATGAACTCCGGATCCGTGTAATGGAGCCATTTTTGGAATTGACGGCTGTATTTCGTAAAAAGGTGCTACCGTACGGGAATGCACGACAGCACTCTATCAGTTTATTGTGTCCTTACAGATAGAGCAGCAGTTAAAATACCGGGAGAATCAGTATAAAGAGGTGAAGGACTTAGCCAAGGCAAAGGAATATGCACAGATTTATCGCATCGTAATGGATATTTTGGATAAGATGGCAACGCTTCTGGGTGATGAAGTCATGGACATATCCGAATATGCCAAGGTCTTAGAGGCTGGCTTTGAAGCAGCCAAAGTAGGTGTGATTCCGGGTGGCTATGACTGCGTGATGATTGGTGATATCGAAAGAACCCGTCTTGACGATATAAAAGTATTGTTTATCGTGGGAGTCAATGATGGTATTGTGCCAAAATCCGATAATCGTGGCGGCATCATTTCCCAGCTGGAAAGAGAAGAACTTGCGAAAAATCATATGGAACTGGCTCCTACAGCAAGGGAACGTGTTTTTATCCAGCGTTTTTACCTTTATCTTGCAGTGACAAAGCCATCGAAAAAACTTTATCTTACCTATGCAAGGGTAGGCAGTGATGGAAGTGCAAAGCGCCCGTCCTATTTTATTCATATGATTGAGGGACTGTTCCCGGGGTTAAAAGCAGAGCTGATAACGGGAGAACAGGTTGATGAAACACTGGTAACACCGGAGAGCAGCATGGCATTTCTGTTAGAGGGACTGTATCAGGAAGATGCCGGGTGGAATGATGAGAAGGAAGTACTCTGGCAGGCTTTGCTGCACTGGTATGAAAAGGAACCGGCATATCGGGAGCAGGTAAAAGCTATTCTTGATGCAGCAGAGCTTAAATATCATGCAGAGCCAATCAGCCGGGCTGTGGCAAAGGCTCTTTATGGAAATGAGTTAAAGAACAGTGTTACGCGGTTGGAACAGTATGCAGCCTGTGCCTGTGCCCATTTCCTGACTTATGGACTGCGTTTACAGGAACGGGAACTCTTTGAATTCCGTATGGCGGATATTGGAAATATCTATCATCAGGCATTGGAAAATTATGGCCGGTATCTGAAAGAATCATCCTATAGCTGGTTTGATATTACAGAAGAAGCACAAAAACAGCTTATGGAGCGGGCAATGGAAGAAGCAATTGCTTCCAGTGGAAATGCAGCCATGGCAGATACAGCGGCAAACCGTTATCAGGTAGCAAAGATGAAAAAGATTTTTGCACGGACCATCTGGGCACTGACCAGCCAGATCCGTCAGGGAAAATTTGAACCATCGCAGTTTGAGGTGGGATTTTCCTATACGGATGATTTAAATGCAGTGAATTTTAAACTCAGTGAAGAAGAGCATATGCGGCTCCAGGGAAGAATTGACCGTATTGATACTTATGAAGACAAAGATAAGTTATATGTAAAGATTATTGATTATAAATCCGGTAATACTGGTTTTGAACTGCTATCTTTGTATCATGGACTGAAGCTTCAGCTTGTGGTTTATATGAATGCAGCAATGGAATTATTTGCAAAGCAAAATCCGGCAAAAGAGGTAGTGCCGGCAGGTATGTTCTACTATCATATTGATGATCCGATGGTGGAAGGAACCGGTAGTGAATCTGAAGAAGAGATTCGAAGAAAGATATTGGAAAATTTACGTCTGGATGGAGTGGTAAATACAGAGGATGATATTTACCGTGCCATGGATGTGGAACTTTCCGGTAAATCCAATGTCCTTCCGATTTCTGTAAATAAGGACGGAACGGTGCGAAAGAGCGATAAGGCTGTGGATAAGGAAGAATTTAGACTGATTGCGGATTATGCCAACTATCGGATTACAGAAGCTGGAAATGCTATTTTAAAGGGAAATACAGAGGTGAATCCGTATCTATTAAAGAACCGGAGCAGCTGTGATTATTGTCCATATGCTGCGGTCTGTGGATTTGATAAAAAATTCCGGGATATGAAGTAAGGCGGTTGGAAGAATTATCTTCCGAGGAAATCTATGAACGCATGAAGGAGGTTTTTTAAGAAATGGGAATGACATGGACAAAAGAACAGCAGCAGGTCATTGATTTAAGAAACCGTAATATCTTAGTGTCTGCGGCAGCAGGTTCCGGAAAGACAGCCGTACTGGTAGAGAGAATCAAAGAGCTGGTATTGGATAAGAAGCATCCGGTAGACATTGACCATCTTCTGGTGGTAACTTTTACCAATGCGGCGGCAGCCCAGATGAAAGAGCGTGTAGCAAAAGCCTTGGAAAAGGCATTGCAGGAGAATCCTTCCGATGTGAGATTACAGCAGCAGGCTGCACTGGTGCAGAATGCGCAGATTACTACCATAGACAGTTTCTGCCTTTATGTGCTTCGGAATCATTTTCATGAAATCGGTCTGGAGCCGAATTTCCGTATTGGAGATGAAGGCGAGTTAAAGCTTCTTCGGGAAGATGTAATGACCGGATTGTTTGAACAGTGTTATGAAGAAAAAAATCCGGGGTTTTTGCATCTCATTTCCTGTTATGGAACCAGTAGAAGTGATGCACCGGTGCGGGATATGATTTTTAAACTTTATTCCTATGCACAGAGTTATCCATGGCCGAAGCAGTGGCTTCGGGAAGCGTTAAGCTGCTATGAGATAAAAACAGAGCAGGAATTAGAGCAGGCGCCTTTTATTGAAATGACGGTAGAATATGGGAAGCAGATGGTAAAGGGCTATTTAGAGCAGGCAGAGCATTATCATGAACTTTGTCAGGATGTCGATGGCCCCTATATGTATGAGGAAGCCTGTGAGCAGGATGTAGAGCTGATGGAGGAATTGCTTTCCTGCAGTACTTATCAGGATTTTTATGAAGAATTAGGAAAATGTAAATTTGCAACATTAGGAAGAGCAAAGGATTATATCGGAAGTCCGGAAAAGCAGGAGCAGGTAAAGACAGAACGTAAGAAGCTTAAGGATGGAATCGGAAAGTTAAAAAGTGACTGCTTTGCCCTTACTTTTCAGGAAATTTTAGAGCAGCTCACTCTGGTGCAGCCATCAGCAGAAGCGTTAGCTGAAGTGACGGAGCGTTTTATCGATGCTTTCGCAGAAAGAAAGCAGGATAAGAATCTGGTGGATTTCTCAGACCTTGAGCATTTTGCATTAGAGATATTGGTAGAGGAAGAGACCGGGAAACCAACGGAGACTGCAAAGGAATTTCAAAATGCCTATGAAGAAATTATGATAGATGAGTATCAGGACAGCAACTATGTGCAGGAGACGATTCTCCGGGCAATTTCAAGAGAAGTGGTCGGACAGAATAATCTTTTTATGGTAGGAGATGTAAAACAGAGTATTTACCGTTTTCGTCTGGCGAGACCGGAGCTTTTCATGGAAAAGTTTGATACTTATGAGACAACAGATGCACCCTGTCAGCGGATTGATCTGCATAAGAACTTCCGAAGCAGAGATACGGTGCTTACTTTTACCAATGATATTTTCTATCGGATTATGAAACGGAATCTTGGCGGTGTGGATTATACCGATGAGGCGGCATTGTATTGTGGTGCAGATTATCCGGCGGGCGAGAAAGAGGATGCTTTTGACAGTGAGATTCTTCTTACAACTACACAGGAACTGGAAGAGGGAACAAAACAGCAGATTTCAAAACAGGAACTGGAAGCAAAATTAATTGCAGACCGGATTCGGAAGATGGTAGGCAAAGAAGAGGTGGTAGACGAAGAAACCGGAGAATTCCGGAAAGTCCGCTATGGCGATATTGTAATTTTACTGCGTAGTTTAAGTGAATGGGCGGATCTTTTTGCAGAGGTTTTAAATGCCAATGGAATTCCGGCACATACGGTTTCAAGAACCGGATATTTTTCCACATTAGAAATCAGGACGGTATTAAATTATCTTAGGATATTAGATAATCCAAGACAGGATATTCCACTGGCGGCAGTATTAAAATCCCCAATGGCAGGTCTTTCCGATGAGCAGCTTGCAAGACTCCGGTTACTGGCAGAGGACAAGCCGTATCATCAGTGTGTAAAGATGTTTTTGGAAGCGGAAGAAGAGCTGACAGAAAAAGAATCAACAGCGGATGAAGACATGCGGGCAAAATTAAAACGTTTTTCCGAAACATATAAAAAACTTCGTAGACAGACCATGGATATACCAATGCACGAACTGTTGCAGAAGGTATTGAAGGAAACGGGATATGCCAGATATGCATCGGCATTGCCGGCGGGCAGACAGAGACTTGCAAATCTTCATATGCTGTCAGAGAAAGCTATTGCCTATGAGAAAACCAGTTATCGCGGACTTTATCATTTTATAAGATACATTGATGAGCTGCAGAAGTATGATGTGGACTTTGGGGAAGCAGAACTTGTGGGTGAAAATGAAGATGCAGTAAATATAATGAGTATACACAAGAGTAAGGGACTGGAATTTCCGGTCTGCTTTGTCAGTGGAATGGGCAAATCCTTTAATAAGCAGGATAGCCGCAGCAAGATGATTCTGCATCCGAACCTTGGCGTTGGACTTGATATTATTGAGGAAGACCGGCGGATAAAGGTACCTGCATTTTTTAAGAAGGTAATTGCAAGGCAGACAGAATTAGAAAGTCTCGGTGAGGAGCTTCGTGTCTTATATGTGGCATTTACAAGAGCCAAAGAAAAATTGATTATAACGGGCTGCATCAAGGATGAAGAAATGCTGCAGCAGATAAGAGAAATTTATTGCGGAAGTAACCGAAAAGCACTTAATTTTAAGGAACGGGCAGAAGCAAAGACCTTCTTGGAGTGGATCCTTCCGGCGGCAGCCGCCAGTGGCAGCTGGGACAAGGTTTCCTATGTGACACCATGGAGCATGTTAGAGGATGAGGCGGCGCATCAGATAACAGAACATGTGTCATTGAGGCAGCGTGTGCAGCAGGCGGAGGAAGTTTCGGATACTCTGTATGAAAAGATAAAGGAACAATTATCCTATCAGTATCCACACCTGGATGCCATTCATCTGGTGACAAAATATTCTGTATCGGAATTAAAACACCGGGCAATGAGGGAGCTTGCAGCAAAGGAAGAAGAGGATGTTACACCGAAATTCTTAGAAGAAGTATCAACCCCATATGTCCCGGCATTTATGGAAGGAAAAGCAGAAGTAAATCAGGGAGCACTGCGTGGAACAGCGATGCATCGCCTGATGGAATGCTATGATTTTACGAAAATGCCGGATTGTTCCGATGAATTTGCAGAGAATATAAAAAAGCAGTTGACAGGACTGGTACAAATGGGTAAAGTATCTGAGGATATGCAAAAATTAATCCGTATACCATCCGTGGAATTATTCTTAAAATCGCAGCTTGCACCCCGTATGAAAGCAGCTGCAATGCGGGATGATTTGTTCCGCGAGAAGCCGTTTGTCATGGGAAATCATGAGATGGAAGAAGAGATGGTTTTAATCCAGGGAATCATAGATGTTTTCTGGGTGGAAGAAGATGGAATCGTACTGCTTGATTATAAGACAGACCGGGTAGATAGTGCCACAAGGCTGCGGGATATGTATAAAGAACAGCTGGATTTATATGCAGAAGCTTTAGAACGGATATTCCCGCTTCCGGTGAAGGAGAAGTATCTTTATTCCTTCCGGCTGAATCAGGCAATTGAAGTATAAGGTGTCATAAGCGATGAAGGAGAAAAAGTTTGTATAGGAAAGGCTTTTGTTTGAAGGCATTTGCTTGCCCATTGAAATACCGAAGTTCTAAGGCATATGTTTTCCTTTTTTCTATAAATACAGTCTTTCCAATGTTTGACAGACACATTGCACGGTTCGCTGCCTGCGGATACATGAATAGGCTTGTTAGGGGCACTTAGAATTTCGTCTGCAACCAGGCAACGCTGGTACAGGGATGTACCAGCGAGGCACAGATGAACATGGATGTGAATTTGTGCCGGTTGCCAGACGAAGTTCATATATTAGCCGAAATTCTTAGTGCCCCTTACAGGCGTATGCGGTATCCGCAGACAACGGACAGTGCGACGTGTCAGTCCAAGCAACGGAAAGACAGTTTATCATCAAGGAAAACATACGCCTAAGAACTACTGGTATTTCAATGAAAAAAGCAAATGTTCTCCAAACAAAACCTTTTCCGGTAAACTTTTTCATCCACTCACTTATAATATACTGGAACACAAGGAGAAAAAACGTGAAAATAATTTTAGCATCAGCTTCCCCACGAAGAAAAGAACTTTTAGAGCAGCTTGGACTTACCTTTCTGGTATTTCCGGCACAGGGAGAAGAAAAGCAGGTGGGAGATACGCCTTCTGAGATTGTCATGAATCTGGCGAAGCAGAAAGCGGGAGAGATTTATGAGAAGATGATAGAAGCCAAAGTAGGAGAACAGGACAGTCTGGTAATCGGAGCAGATACCGTCGTGGTAAAGGATGGCAAAGTGCTGGGTAAACCGAAGAACCGGGAGGATGCATTTACAATGTTAAAAGGACTTTCCGGAAGTATCCATGAAGTTTATACCGGAGTTTCGCTCTGGATGCGGGAGGATGGAAAGAAAGTACAATACAGTTTTTATGAATGTACGAAAGTAACCATGTATCCGGTTACAGATGAGGAACTGAACCGTTATATAGATACCGGGGAACCGATGGATAAAGCAGGTGCATATGGAATTCAGGGAAAAGCAGCAGCATTTATCGAAAAAATCGAAGGTGATTACAACAATGTAGTAGGTCTGCCGATTGCCCGGATTTATCAGGAATTAAAACAATTAGGTATTGATGTGTATAAATTTTCTTAAAACAGGAGGAAAGAATAAATGGAATACGATGAGGTATGTCTGAATTACTTTTTGGAGCATCAGTCACAGTTATTTGATGAAAATGTGGCAGACAGTTTAGAAGAGGCAGAAGCGTTTTTAGAGGACTGTATGGCGGTTATCTGTGACAGCATCAAAGAAGTAAAACAGTTCTTAGACGAAAGCGGTGCGGATGTATCCGGAATGAGTAATCATGAAATTGAAGAAGCAGAAGAAGTATTTTCACTGCCAGATGGCAGATATCTGGTGGTAGAAGCGTAAACGAAAGGGGTATTAAATATGAGCAATAACTATGATGTAATCATTATCGGTGCAGGTCCGTCCGGAATTTTCTGTGCCTATGAACTAAAGGAAAAAAGACCGGATTTAAAGGTCCTCATGATAGAAAAGGGAAGAAGCATTGAGAAACGCCAGTGTCCGAAGCGTAAGACAAAGGTCTGTGTAGGATGTCAGCCGTGTTCGATTACAACAGGATTTGCCGGAGCAGGTGCATTCTCTGATGGTAAATTATCATTATCACCGGATGTAGGTGGCAATCTGCCGGAAATCTTAGGATATGAAGAAGCATTATCCTTAATTAAAGAATCGGATGATATTTATCTGAAATTCGGTGCAGACACCAATGTCTATGGTGTGGATAAAGAAAAAGAAATCCGCGAGATTCGTAGAAAAGCAATCAATGCCAACTTAAAATTAATCGAGTGTCCGATTCGTCATCTTGGAACAGAAGAAGGATATAAGATTTATGCACGTCTGCAGAAGCATTTGTTAGACCTTGGTGTGGAGATTCTCTTTAATACCATGGTAGCAGATATTCTGGTAGAAGATAATGCCGTAACCGGTGTTGTAACAGAAAAGGGAGATACATATTATGCGAAAGAAATCATTTCCGCAGTAGGACGTGAAGGCGCAGACTGGTTCTCACATATCTGTAAGGAAAAAGAGATTGAAACCAAGGTAGGTACGGTTGATATCGGTGTCCGTGTGGAAGTGCGTGATGAGGTTATGGATTTCTTAAATACAAACCTTTATGAAGCAAAACTGGTTTATCATACACCTACCTTTGACGATAAAGTGCGTACTTTCTGTACCAATCCATCCGGGGAAGTAGCAACCGAATATTATGATGACGGACTTGCGGTTGTAAATGGACATGCTTACAAGTCGAAAGATATGAAAACAAATAATACCAACTTTGCATTGCTGGTATCCAAGAACTTTACCAAGCCATTTAAGACTCCGATTGAGTATGGTAAACAGATTGCACAGCTTTCCAATATGCTTTGTGATGGCAAAATTTTAGTACAGACATTTGGTGATTTTAAGCGGGGCAGAAGAACTACAGAAGAACGTCTGGCAAGAAACAATCTGATTCCAACCTTAAAGGATGCAGTGCCGGGAGATTTATCACTGGTATTCCCACATCGTATTATGGTAGATATCGAAGAAATGTTAGAGGCATTGGATAAGGTTACACCTGGTATTGCCAGTGATGAAACATTGCTTTATGGTGTAGAAGTAAAATTCTATTCCAATAAAGTTGTTGTCAGCAAAGATTTTGAAACCAGCATTAAAGGTCTGCGTGCCATCGGTGATGGTGCAAGCGTAACCAGAGGATTACAGCAGGCATCTGCAAACGGAATCAGCGTGGCAAGAAGTATATTAAAGAGTCTTGAAGCATAAAAACATACCAAAGAATTGGTTTTCGAATAAGAAAAGGAAGAAAATTCATGGGACGAAAGAGTAAAATTGCCGCAGTGGTCTTAAGCATTTCCGTATTGCTTGGTGGATGCAGTCTTGGGAAAACGGACATTGTATTTACAACAGGATTATCCTCCAATGAAGTTTTTAAAATAGAGCATGAAAAGGTATCGTTGGCAGAAGCCAAGGTATATCTTTGTAACTACCAGAATCTATATGGAAATGTCTATGGAATCGATTTGTGGGAACAGCAGTATCAGACCGATGATTTAGAGCAGTATGTGAAGGACGTTACATTATCGGAAATGACCCGGGTAATCTGCATGGACCAGCTGGCAGAGCAGAAGGAAATTACTTTAAGTAAAGAGGAAAAGACCAATCTGAAGCTGGCTGCAAAAGAATATTATGAGTCATTGAATGAAGAGGAAAAAAAGTTATATGGATGTCAGTGAGGCAACCATAGAGAAACTCTATGAGAATTATGCACTGGCGAGCAAGGTGTATACATCTTTAACAACCGGTGTCAATGAGGAAGTCAGTGATGATGAAGCAAGGGTCATGGAAGCACAGCAGATTTATGTAAAGGATCAGAGCCGTGCAGGAGAGGTGGCATCCAGACTGGCAAATGGAGAGGATTTCCGGACAGTAGCAGCAGATTATAATGAGGCTGCCCAGATTGATATTACCTTTGGAAGAGATGAGATGCCAAAGGAAGTAGAGGATATTGCATTTAACTTAAATGATGATGAAATATCAGGAAGCATTGCGACAGAGGATGGTTATTATTTTATCAAGTGCATCAATAAATTCAATCAGGAGCTGACGGATGCAAATAAAGTTAAGATTGTTAAAAAACGTGAGAAAGAAGCATTTAATGACGAATATGACGCTTTTGTGGCAGACTTATCTTCAAGCCTCAATGAAAAAGTCTGGGATGAACTGGAACTTAAAACAGACGGAACCATAACCACCAACAGTTTTTTTGAAGTGCTGGATAAGTATTATCAGTTAGAAGAGTAGAACAATAGTAGAAAAAATCTACAGAATCTGCCGCTGGCAACTATAAAAGGGAATCTGATGAAAATCAGATTCCCTTTTGGGTAGTTCTTCTTGAACTTTTATTTTGCCAGCAGCATCATGATATCGTTGCTACGCTGGATGAATTTTGTCATAGCATCTACGGATAATGGCTGGTTGCTTAAAACAGCTAAATCGTAAAGCTGCTGACAGAACATTGGTACATGCTCGGAATCTTTGTGATTTAAGATGTACTGGACCAGAGGATGACTGGTATTTAAGGTCAGTGTCTGGTCTGCCGCAAACATGGAAGTATCCATACCGCCCATGCCATTCATGGCATACATTTTCATCATATCCTGCATACGTCTGCCTTCCTCGGAGAGAGTAATAACAGAAGCAATGTCGGCATTTTTCAGTTTGGCAGCTTTAATCGTAAGCTTATCATTCTTTAAAGTATCTTTGAATACTTTGGACAGGGTTTCTTCTGCTTCTTTGGCATCCTCAGCATTTTCCTCTTTCAGGGAATCGGTAAGGTCTGCATCGATTCGCATGAATTTGAATTTCTCATTACGCTGCTCTAACTGGCTGATGAAGGAGGTATCGATATTGTGATTTAAGATAACTGCATCCATGCCCTGTTCCTTGAACATCTTGATATACTGTCCCTGCTGAACCGGATCGGTAACATAGTAAATCGGTTTTCTTTCATCCTTTTCTTCTGAGTCAGAAGCAGTATCAGCGGTCTTATCAGCATCAGAAGCATTGTCAGAAGCGGTATTTTCGGTACTACCTTCCGTATTTTCATCTGCTTTTTCGTCTTCTTTCAGAAGCTCCGGAAGAGTAAGGTACTTATCATCTAAGTTTTTAAAGAGAATGTAATCATTCATCTTGTCACAGAACTTGGTATCTTTTAAGCAGCCGAATTTGATAAATGGGCTGATGTCATCCCAGTATTTTTCGTAGCTTTCTTTTTCGGTCTTGCACATACCGATTAATTTATCTGCAACTTTTTTGCTGATGTAATCGGAAATCTTCTTTACAAAGCCATCGTTCTGCAGAGCACTACGGGAAACATTAAGCGGAAGGTCAGGACAGTCAATCACGCCCTTTAAGAGCATTAAGAATTCCGGAATCACTTCCTTAATGTTATCTGCGATAAATACCTGGTTATTATATAATTTAATAGTTCCTTCGATGGAATCGTATTCCGTATTAATCTTCGGGAAGTACAGAATACCTTTTAAGTTAAATGGATAGTCCATATTCAGGTGAATCCAGAATAAAGGCTCTTTATAATCCATAAATACTTTCCGGTAGAAAGCTTTGTATTCTTCATCAGTGCACTCGCTTGGGGTTTTGGTCCAAAGTGGGTTTGTATCATTTAATGGAACCGGACGTTTTAAAATCTTAAGCTTTTCGGTTCTTGGAGATACTTCTACAACTTCTTTTTCGCCCTTTTCATTTTCTTTTTCTTCTGTCTTTGCATCTTCAACGATTGTTTCAATGACAGTATCGGTATCTAATTTATCTTCCGGTTGGATGGTCTCATACTGTGGCTCGGCATTTGCCTTGGTCAGATAGATTGGTACCGGCATGAAAGAGCAGTACTTCTCAATGACTTCTCTTGCACGATATTCGTTGGCAAATTCCAAAGAATCTTCATTTAAGAAAAGAGTAATTTTGGTGCCGACTTCGGTACGGTCACTGTCTTTCATATCAAATTCTGTACCGCCATCGCATTCCCAGTGAACAGCAGTAGCACCATCTTTATAAGAAAGGGTATCAATGTGAACCTCATCTGCAACCATGAAAGCGGAATAGAAGCCCAGTCCGAAATGACCGATAATCTGGTCTTCGTTGGCTTTATCTTTGTATTTCTCCAGAAAATCGGTAGCACCGGAGAATGCAATCTGGTTGATATATTCTTCTACCTCATCAGCGGTCATTCCAAGACCGTTATCGATGAAGGTAAGGGTTTTGTCGTCCGGGTTGACAATAACGTGGATTTCAGGCTTATAATCGGCTGGAAGGGTATATTCGCCCATCATTTCCAGCTTCTTTAATTTGGTAATGGCATCACAGCCATTGGAAATCAGTTCACGATAGAAAATATCATGATCGGAATACATCCATTTCTTTATAATCGGAAAAATGTTATCGCTGCTAATTGATAAATTTCCATGTTTATTACTCATTTAAAACACTCCTTTTCTTTCTCTATATAATTTCTTGTTTTATTTTGTAGTGTCAGACTACAAATCCTAATAGAAATATTATACTTTGCAAATTTAAAAGTCAATAGAAAATTAGCACTCTTTAAAAAAGAGTGCTAACAAAAATCCGCAACACCAGTATTTATTGGACGTTGCGGATTTCTTAAAAGTTTATAAACTTTCTTTTTAATCATTTTTTCATTCAGATTTAACAGCTTTATCTGGGCTTAAATTGCTTTCCTGGAAGATATAAATAGGCCTTTTTTTGACCTCCATATAAGTGCGGGAAAGGTAGGAACCTAAGATTCCGATGCACAGAAGCTGGATACCTCCGATAAAGATAACGATACATGCCATGGACGGCCAGCCGAAAGCGGAGCCACCGAATAAAAGCTGCCTTATAATAATAAAGATAATGGCAAGGAAGGAAATGATACACATAAACATTCCGGTAAAGGATGCAAGCTTCAACGGAGCTGTAGAGAAGGATATCATTCCGTCCAAGGAGTAGCGGACCAGCTGGAAGAAAGACCATTTGGTTTCTCCGGCAATCCGCTCTGTATTTTCAAATTCAATCCATTTGGTACGGAAACCGACCCAGCCAAATAACCCCTTGGAAAAGCGGTTGTATTCATTTAATTCTAACAATGCATCAACAAAAGGACGGTTCATCAACCGGAAATCTCTGGCACCATCTACGATATCTGTATCGGACATTTTGCGGATAAGCTTATAGAACATCCGGGCAAAGAAAGAGCGGACAGGCGGTTCTCCTTTGCGGTTTACCCGTCGTGTGGCAACCGAATCATAGCCTTCTTCCAGGATGGCATGAAGCATCGAAGGAAGCAGGGAAGGCGGATCCTGTAAATCTGCATCCATAATGGCAGTATAATCACTGGTTGAATTTTTCAGACCGGCATAAATAGCCGCTTCTTTTCCAAAATTACGGGAAAAGGAAATATAATATACACTGCTATCGGAAGAAGCAAGCTTTTTTAGGATGGCAAGGGTATTGTCCGTTGAGCCATCATTGATAAACAGCAGCTTAAGAGAAATCTCTGTAAGCTGTTGTCTGATTTTTGAAATCTCTTCGTAAAAATACGGAAGTGCTTCTTCTTCGTTATAGCAGGGTACAATAATCGTCATTGTTTGCATAAAAGAATCAATCCTTTGCAAGGTTCTTGTTGGCAGTAGAGAGCATCAGTTTGATACGGTTCAACTGGTTTACTTCACTGGCACCCGGGTCATAGTCGATAGCCACGATGTTAGAAAGAGGGTACTGGTGACGCAGTTTCTTGATAACACCTTTACCAACCACATGGTTTGGCAGACAGGCAAATGGTTGTGTACATACGATATTATTGGTTCCGGTATGAATCAGCTCTAACATTTCACCGGTTAAGAACCAGCCTTCACCGGTCTGGTTGCCCTCGGATACAATCTCAGAAGCATATTTTGCCAGTGTTTCAATGTGGGCAGGTGGATCAAAGTGTTCACTCTTTTCAAATTCGTCACGGGCAGCGGAACGGAGCCATTCGAAAAATCTGATACCGAGGTTTGAGACTCTTGCGGATTTCCGGCTCATGCCAAGGTGTTCTGCTTTAAAGTTCTGGTTATAGAAGCAGTAGAGCAGGAAGTCGGTAAGGTCAGGAACAACAGCCTCAGCACCTTCGGACTCCAGTAAGTCTACCAGATAATTATTTGCGGCTGGAAGGAATTTAACCAGAATCTCACCAACGACACCAACCTTAGGTTTCTTAATGTCTTTCATCGGAAGACGGTCGAAGTCACGGATGATTTCACGGCACATCTTTTTGTATTTCCGGTGGGAGACAAAGCCCTTCCTGGAAATAAATGCAATGACGCGTTCTTTCCATTTCTCATGAAGTGCATTGGCAGAACCAGGTACTTCCTCATAAGGTCTGGTGCGGTAGAGACAGCGCATGAAAATATCGCCAAACTCCAGGGCATAAAGACCGTGCTGGATAAGCTGTGGTGTGAACTTAAAGCCAGGGTTTTTCTCTAAGCCGCTTAAGTTGATGGAAATAACCGGAACGTCTTTATAACCAGCTTTTTCCAAGGCACGGCGGATAAATCCGATATAGTTGCTGGCACGACATCCACCACCGGTCTGTGAGATTAAAATTGCAGTCTTTGTCATGTCATATTTTCCGGACATAACAGCACTCATAAGCTGTCCGACCACAATAAGTGACGGATAGCAGGCATCATTATTTACATATTTTAATCCGACATCTACAGAGTCACGGTTATCATTGTCAAGTACAACCAGATGATATCCGGCAGCCTGGAAAGCAGGCTCTAAGAGTTCGAAATGAATCGGTGACATCTGCGGACAGAGAATTGTGTAACTGTCACGCATCTCTTCGGTAAATACTACACGGTTAAAGTTAGCGGGAACGATGGTACGTTTTTCCTGACGTTTTTCTTTGACACGGATAGCAGCAAGAAGAGAACGGATACGGATTCTTGCGGCACCTAAGTTATTTACCTCATCGATTTTCAGGCAGGTATAAATTTTGCCTGATTTGCTTAAAATGTCATTGACGCAGTCTGTTGTAACGGCATCTAATCCACAACCGAAGGAATTCAACTGGATTAAATCAAGATTATCCTGTGTCTTTACAAAGTTTGCTGCAGCATACAGTCTGGAGTGGTACATCCACTGGTCCATAACAATAAGCGGACGCTCTACTTCATGGAGATGTGCTACGGAATCCTCTGTAAGTACAGCTAGACCATAGGAATTAATCAGTTCCGGAATACCATGGTTGATTTCCGGATCCACATGATATGGACGGCCGGCAAGTACAATACCACGTTTTCCAGTCTCTTTTAAATATGCTAAAGTTTCTTCTCCTTTGTGCTTGATATCCTCTCTGGCATTGGAAAGCTCCTGCCATGCAGTTTTCGCGGCAGCTTTGATTTCTTCTGCCGGAATGGAGAACTCTTCGGTAAAGGTATGTACTAACTGCTCGGTCAGAACGTCAAGGTTGGTAAATGCCATAAACGGATTTAAGAAACGAACCTGACCTGAAGTAATTTCATCTACATTATTCTTGATATTTTCGGCATAGGATGTAACAATCGGGCAGTTGTAGTGATTGTTAGAATCCGGGAATTCATTTCTTTCATAAGGAATACATGGGTAGAAAATGAAATCTACCTGATGCTGAATCAGCCAGGATACATGACCGTGGGCAAGCTTGGCCGGATAACATTCGGACTCGCTTGGAATGGAATCAATACCCAGCTCGTAAATCTTTCTGGTTGACTGTGGAGAGAGTACTACTTCAAATTTTAAAGCTGCAAAGAAGGTTGCCCAGAATGGGTAATTCTCATACATATTTAATACTCTCGGAAGTCCTACGGTTCCGCGGGTGGCTTCTTCTTTCTTCAGTGGAGGATAAGCAAAAAGCCGTTCATTCTTATATTCAAAAAGGTTTGGAATATTTTCTTTATTCTTTTCTTTGCCAAGTCCACGTTCACAACGGTTACCGGTAATGTAGGAACGGTTGCCGGAGAAACGGTTGATGGTTAAAAGACAGTGGTTGGTACATCCCTGACAGCGGGTCAGCTTGGTATCAAAGGTCAGTGCATTGATTTCATCAATGGAAAGCATGGAAGTCTGGTAACCTTCCTCATGACGCTCCCTTGCAATTAAAGCAGCACCAAAAGCACCCATGATTCCTGCAATATCAGGTCTTACTGCTTCACAGCCGGAAATTTTTTCAAAACTCCGGAGTACCGCATCATTGTAGAAGGTTCCACCCTGAACTACGATATGCTCACCTAAATCCTTTGCATCGGAAAGCTTGATAACCTTGTAAAGAGCATTCTTGATAACGGAATAAGCAAGACCGGCGGAAATATCAGCAACGCTTGCACCCTCCTTCTGAGCCTGTTTTACCTTGGAATTCATAAATACGGTACAACGGGTTCCAAGGTCGATCGGGTTTTCAGCAAATAAAGCTTCTTTGGCAAAATCCTGCACACTGTAATTTAATGATTTTGCAAAAGTCTCGATAAAGGAACCGCATCCGGAAGAACAGGCTTCATTTAACTGAACACTGTCAACGGTCTGGTTCTTGATCTTGATACATTTCATATCCTGACCACCGATGTCTAAGATACAGTCTACCTCAGGATCAAAAAATGCCGCTGCATAATAATGGGCTACCGTTTCTACTTCACCGTCATCCAACATAAGGGCAGCTTTTAATAAAGCCTCTCCATAACCGGTGGAGCAGGAGTGTACAATATGTGCATCCGCCGGTAATAAGGAATAGATTTCCTTGATGGATTTGATTGCAGTAGCCAGAGGACTTCCGTTGTTGCTGCTATAGAAAGAATAGAGAAGAGAACCGTCTTCTCCTGCCAGTGCAATTTTGGTTGTGGTGGAACCGGCATCAATTCCAAGATAGCAGTTTCCTTTGTAAGTAGAAAGGTCCGCTGTCTTTACATTGTGTCCGTTATGACGGGCAGTAAAGGCGTCATAGTCAGCCTGGGTTGCAAAAAGAGGCTCCATACGGGCAACTTCAAATTCCATTTTAATATCAGAAGACAATTTGTCTAAAATATCGGATAAATCGTAAGTGACATCTTCTTTATAATTTAATGCAGAACCAATGGCTGCAAACAGATGGGAATTTTCCGGTGCAATAATGTGTTCATCATCCAGTTTTAAGGTACGGATGAAAGCTTCCTTTAATTCAGAAAGGAAGTGCAGTGGTCCACCTAAGAAAGCAACGTGACCACGGATTGGTTTTCCACAGGCAAGACCACTGATGGTCTGGTTTACGACTGCCTGGAAAATAGAAGCAGATAAGTCCTCTCTGGTAGCACCTTCATTAATCAATGGCTGGATATCAGTTTTTGCAAATACACCGCATCGTGCAGCAATCGGATAGATTGCATCATAATTTTTGGCATACTCATTCAGACCGGATGCATCTGTCTGGATCAAAGATGCCATCTGGTCAATAAAGGAACCGGTACCACCGGCACAGATACCGTTCATACGCTGCTCCACATTACCACCTTCAAAATAAATAATTTTGGCATCCTCGCCACCAAGCTCAATGGCAACGTCAGTCTGTGGCGCATAGTCCTGTAAGGCAGTAGATACGGAAATAACCTCCTGCACAAACGGAATGCCAAGATGTTTGGCAAGGGTAAGTCCGCCGGAACCGGTAATCATCGGTGCCAGCTTTAAATTCCCAAGCTTATCAAATGCCTTTTTTAATAAATCCGTTAAGGTTTCACGGATATTGGCAAAATGTCTTTCGTAGTCTGCAAACAGCAGCTCGTTATTTTTTCCAAGAACAGCAATTTTAACGGTTGTGGAACCGATGTCTATTCCCAGTTTGTTAAGATTTTTGTTTTCCATAATAATCACCCTGTATTAGTCTGTTACTTCATATTAATAGTGTGTTTCATAAATTCCAAAACAAAATCCATTATACGACAGTATTTTTTTCAAAAAACAATTCCTAATAAAAGAATTTATGGATTGTTTAGAAATAGTGGGGAATCTGAAATTTTTATGAAGAAATCCCAGTGTCGTTGACAAATCTTTGGGGATACTTCTATAATAGTAGACAGATTGCAATAAACTAATTTATGAAATATGAGGTGTAATATGAATTTTTTGAATAAAATGGAGCGTAAAATTGGAAAATACGCCATCCCGAATCTGATGATTTATCTGATTGCAGCATATTGCATCGGATTTGTGATTTATACAGTAAATCCGAACTTTATGTTGATGCTGACCTTAAGCCCTTATCATATTCTGCATGGACAGGTGTGGAGACTGATTACCTGGATTCTGATGCCGACAGATACCAGAGTATTCTCACTGCTGATTATGGCGCTTCTTTATTATCAGCTTGGTTCTGCACTGGAACGGAGCTGGGGCACGTTCCGTTTTAATGTTTATATTTTTGGCGGAATGTTATTCACCGTAATCGGAGCGTTTATTTTATATGGAATATATGCAGCATCCGGAACAGGAAACTTAGAAACAATTTCATTGATTTCAAGCCTTACTTTCACTACGAATTATATCAATCTGACCATATTCCTTGCCTTTGCGGTCATGTATCCGGAAATGCAGATTTTACTGTTCTTTATTATTCCGGTAAAAATGAAGTGGATGGCAGTGGTATATGCAGTACTGATTGCGATTAATCTGATTTTAACCAGCTGGGGCGGAAGAATTGCTATCATTATGTCTATTTTAAATTTCCTGATTTTCTTTCTGTCTACCAGAAATTACAGAAGGGTATCCCCGAAGGAAATTCACCGGAAGCAGGTATTTAAGGCTCAGATGCGGGAACCGAGGAAAGGCAGCATGGTGACAAAGCATAAATGTGCAGTCTGCGGAAGAACCGAGCTGGATGATCCAAACCTGGAATTCCGTTTCTGCTCCAAGTGCGATGGTAATTACGAATATTGTCAGGATCATCTGTTTACCCATCAGCATATTAAGCACAGCTAGAAAAGGAAAACGCGACCGGACAACATTTTGACGGAACTCCAAAAATCGTTATTGATTTAGCGGGCGTTTGACTTTATAATAGATATATTAGTGAAGAAACGAACCCAGGAGGAAGACAAAATGGAAAACGAAGCTGTCTCCAAGAATTTTATTGAGCAGATTATTGACAAAGATTTAGCAGAAGGACATTGTAAAACGGTGCATACCAGATTTCCACCGGAGCCAAATGGCTATTTGCATATCGGACATGCCAAATCTATTCTTTTAAATTATGGACTTGCACAGGAGTATAACGGCTTATTTAATATGCGTTTTGACGATACCAATCCGACCAAAGAGCGAAGCGAATTCGTAGAGTCAATCAAAGAGGATATTAAATGGCTGGGTGCGGATTGGGGCGACAGATTGTTTTTCGCATCCAATTATTTTGACCAGATGTATGAAGCAGCTGTAAAACTGATTAAGAAAGGGAAAGCATATGTTTCTGACTTAAGCGCAGAAGAGATGCGCGAGTACCGCGGAACCTTAAAGGAGCCGGGAAAAGAAGATCCGTCAGCCGGTAGAAGTGTAGAAGAAAACTTAGAACTGTTTGAAGCAATGAAAGATGGCAGGTATGCAGACGGTGAGAAGGTATTGCGTGCCAGAATTGATATGGCTTCTCCAAATATGAATATGCGTGACCCGGTTATTTACCGTGTGGCACATATGACTCATCAGAATACAGGGGATAAATGGTGCATTTATCCGATGTATGATTTTGCACATCCAATCGAGGATGCCATTGAAGGAATTACACATTCTATCTGTACGCTGGAATTCGAAGACCACAGACCTTTATATGACTGGGTTGTCCGTGAGTTAGAGTATGAGAATCCACCAAAGCAGATTGAGTTTGCAAAATTATATCTTACCAATGTGGTAACCGGTAAGCGTTACATTAAGAAGCTGGTAGAGGAGCATATTGTAGATGGATGGGATGACCCGCGTCTGGTATCCATTGCCGCTTTGAGAAGAAGAGGCTTTACACCGGAGTCTATTAAAATGTTTGTAGAGCTGTGCGGCGTTTCCAAGGCAAACAGTTCGGTAGATTATGCAATGTTAGAATATTGTATCCGTGAGGATTTGAAATTAAAACGTTCCCGCGTGATGGCAGTATTAGATCCAATTAAGGTTATTATTGACAATTATCCGGAAGATCAGATAGAATACTTTGATGTGGTCAATAATATGGAAAATGAAGCTCTAGGCAGCCGTAAGGTTCCGTTTGCAAGAGAACTTTACATTGACAGAGAAGATTTCATGGAAGAACCGCCGAGAAAATATTTCCGTATGTTCCCGGGTAACGAAGTGCGTCTGATGCATGCATATTTTGTGAAATGCAACAGCTTTGTAAAAGACGAGAACGGGAAAGTGACAGAGATTCACTGTACCTATGACCCGGAATCCAGAGGCGGAAACAGCCCGGATGGAAGAAAGGTAAAAGGAACCATTCACTGGGTAGCAGCACCAACCGCAGTGAAAGCAGAAGTAAGATTATACGAGAATATTGTGGACGAAGAGTTGGGCGTATATAACGAAGACGGAAGCCTGAACTTAAATCCGAATTCTCTTACCGTATTAAAAGAGTGCTATGTAGAGCAAGGTCTTGCAGATGCAAAAGGATATGACAGCTTCCAGTTTGTACGACAGGGATATTTCTGTGTAGACGCGAAAGATTCAAAAGAAGATGCACTGGTATTTAACCGCATCGTTTCACTAAAGAGTTCTTATAAACTGCCAGCTCAGCAGTAGAGCGGAGGAATAGATATGAATTTATTTTCTGGATTGGAAAAATTCGGAATAAAGGCAACTGACAGTACAGACCTTTATGCCGATGAGAAAGCAGCAGAAAAGAAAACAAAAGAAAAAGTAGAAACAGCCGTAGTACAGCCAAAGGAAGAGGATTTCCTTTTAGATAAGACCGTGCGCTGCCCGGTATGTGATAAAGAATTTAAGACGAAAATGGTAAAAGCCGGTAAGGTGAAGCGATTGGAGCCGGATGCAGATTTGAGACCGAGACAGCAGTATGTGGATTCTTTGAAATATGATGTGGCATCCTGCCCGAATTGCGGATATACTTCACTGAATCGTTATTTTGAACATATTACCATGGGTCAGATTAAATTGATTAAGGAACAGATTAGCCGGAATTTTCATCCGCAGGCACCATCTGACGATGCAACATGGGATTATGATAAGGCAATTGAAATGCATAAGTTATCCCTGTTTAATTCGATGGTAAAGAAAGCGAGAACCAGTGAAAAAGCATATAACTGTCTGATTCTTGCATGGTTGCTTCGCACCAAAGCAGAGGAATTAGAGACTGCCGGTAAAAAAGAAGAGGCAGCAGCCTGCAGACAGGAAGAGGAATCTTTCTATAAAGAGGCCTATGATGGCATGATGAAGGCAGTAAGTACAGAGATGTTCCCGATTTGTGGAATGGATCAGAGTACTATGGATTATCTTCTTGCAAATATGGCATTCCATTATAAGCGGTATGATGTAACATCAAAATGCTTAAGCCGTGTTTTGAGTTCCGCAAGTGCAAATCGTAAGATTAAGGATAAATCCTTGGAATTAAAAGAAATTATTTTAAAAGAGCTTAAGAAAAACCGATAGGTGGATAACGGGATGAAGGAATTATGGATTGATTTACAGCCGGATTCTCCACGCGCACTTTATGAGCAGATTTACGAATATATTCGTAAGGATATAGCAGACGGTAAGATTTCCCCCGGGGAAAAATTACCGTCTACTCGTTTTATGGCCAAAAATCTGCAAATCAGCAGGAGTACTGTGGAACTGGCATATGAACAGCTTACGGCAGAGGGTTATATAGAACCAAAACCCTGTGCAGGCTATTTTGTATGCGATATCAGCATGCTGTATCAGCTGAGCCGTGGACAGGAAAAGCCAGAAGAGGGAAGACTCATGGAGCGGCAGAAAAAGCAGTATGAAATCAGTTTTTCTCCATATGAGATTGACCGGAAGCATTTTCCCTATGGAATATGGTATCGGATGCATAAGAGTGTAGTGCCGGAGGATAACCCGGATTTATTGCTTTCGGGAAATCCAAAGGGAGAACTGAATCTTAGAACGGCAATCAGCCGCTATCTCTATCAGGCGAGAGGGGTAGTCTGCGATGAAAAACAGATTCTTCTTGGTGCCGGTAATGAGTATCTTCTGTTATTGTTAGCTCAGATTATGGGGCGGGATAAGAAAGTGGCAATGGAGAATTATACTTATTTGCAGGCCTATTATACTTTCTGTAATATGGGATATCGGGTGCTGGCAGAAGAAATTGATGAAGATGGAATTTGTATGGAGGCTATCCGGAAAGAAAATCCGGATATGGTTTATGTCATGCCATCCCATCAGTTCCCGTTGGGAAATGTCATGCCGCTGCGAAGAAGGCTGGAACTTTTACAGTGGGCGTCTGAAGGAGAAGAACGTTATATCATAGAAGATGACCACGATAGTGAGTTTCGTTATAAAGGAAAGCCGATTCCGGCTTTGTGGGGAAATGATACCGGAGAACATGTGATTTATATAGGAACTTTTTCAAAAAGTATTGCACCATCTCTTCGAATCAGTTTTATGGTACTGCCCCATTCCCTGATGGAGCGGTACCACAGTTCCTGTGGTTTCTATGCCTGTACGGTGCCGCGGAACAGTCAGGAAGTATTGTGCCATTTTATGGAAGAAGGGCATTTTGAACGGCATCTGAATCGTATGCGTAATAACTATAAGAATAAGCATGATACTTTTATGCGTCTTTTAAAGCAGGAAGACTGGATCTGCCGCATTTACGGTGATAATGCCGGCCTGCATGTATTGGTAGAACTGGAAGTGAAGTGGAAGGAAGAAGAGGTGGTAGAGCAGGCGAGAGAGCAGCATATTGAAATTCATGGACTGGGTGAATATGTGATTCAAAAGCCAAAGGAAAAGAAAGTTCCGACACTGGTGCTTGGATATGGTAATCTGACAGAAGATGAAATGGAACAGGGTCTTGCTGTATTAAGAGAGATTCTGGATAAATAAAAAAGACATTACATATCGGCGGCTGCCGAATGTAATGTCTTTCTCTTTTTTGTTATGTTAGAAAATACTATTTCTGGTTATTTTTTTCTAATTCCTGCATTTTCATAGCACGAACTTTTAATGGAAGACCAAACAGCGTGATGAATCCATCTGCATCATGGTGATCATAAAGGTCTCCGGTTGTAAAGCTTGCCAGTGACTCACTGTAGAGAGAGTATGGAGAAGTTGTTCCGGCTTTGATGATGTTTCCTTTGTAGAGCTTGAATTTCACTTCACCGGTTACATATTCCTGGGTGACATCAACGAATGCCTGAACTGCTTCACGTAAAGGTGTGAACCATTTTCCTTCGTAAACAATCTGAGCCATACGATTGCCCATATCTTTTTTAACATCCATAGTAGCACGGTCTAATACGAGTTCCTCTAACTGACGATGTGCTTCCATCAGGATAGTTCCGCCAGGAGTTTCGTATACACCACGGGATTTCATACCAACAACACGGTTTTCTACGATATCGATGATACCAATTCCATGTTTGCCGCCTAAACGGTTTAATTCACGGATGATATCGGAAACTTTCATTTTCTTTCCATTAACAGCAGTAGGAACACCTTTTTCAAAGGTCATGGTTACATATTCGCCCTCATCCGGAGCTTTTTCCGGAGAAACACCAAGAACTAAAAGGTGGTCATAGTTTGGCTCATTTGCAGGATCCTCTAACTCAAGACCTTCGTGGCTGATGTGCCATAAGTTACGGTCACGGCTGTAGCTCTGGTCAGTAGAGAATGGAAGATGAATGCCATGTGCTTTGCAGTATTCAATTTCGGATTCACGGGAATCCATTTTCCATTTGTCATCACGCCAAGGAGCAATAATCTTAATGTCAGGAGCTAGAGCTTTGATACCAAGTTCGAAACGAATCTGGTCATTACCTTTACCGGTTGCACCGTGGCAGATAGCAACAGCATTTTCTTTTCGTGCAATTTCAACTAATTTCTTGGCAATACCAGGACGAGCCATAGAAGTTCCTAAGAGATATTTGTTCTCATATACGGCATCTGCCTGAACACATGGAACAATATAGTCATCACAGAATTCATCTGTAATATCTTCAATATATAATTTGGTTGCACCGGATAATTTTGCTCTTTCATCAAGACCGTCCAGTTCTTCACCCTGTCCGCAGTCAACACAGCAACAGATTACTTCATAATCATAATTTTCTTTTAACCATGGGATGATAGCGGTTGTATCAAGTCCACCAGAGTACGCTAAAACAACTTTTTCTTTCATAATAATAGGTATCCTTTCTTCAGATGTTTTTAACTAGGACTAATATACAACAAAAAATTAAATACGCAAGCGAAAAAATATACATAATATACTTATAAAAATGCATAATTATATACAAAGGGTACATATTTATGTATAAAAAACGGATAATATATTAATAAAAGAAGACTTATAGAATCACAAATTAACTGAAAAAGCGTGAAAACAGAAAATAATACTTGCATAATGTATAAAACGAATGTATAATTATGCACTGTAAATGGCATGCAAATTTCGTGTGTGCCATAATCTTAAGAAGAAAGAAGATGTAAAAATGATTAAAGCAGGAATTATCGGAGCAACCGGATATGCAGGAGCAGAACTGGTAAGGATTCTTATGGGACATCCTTCCGTAGAGATTAAGTGGTATGGCTCCAGAAGTTATATAGATAAGAAGTATGCAGATGTTTACCGTAATATGTTTGAAATCGTAGAGGATACCTGCCTCGATGATAATATAGAAGAGCTGGCAAAGCAGGTGGATGTTATCTTTACAGCAACACCGCAGGGTTTCCTTGGCTCTGTATTGAATGAGAAGATTTTATCCGAGACAAAGGTAATTGATTTGAGCGCAGATTACCGTATTAAAGATGTGACTACTTATGAAAAATGGTATAAAATTGAGCATAAGAGTCCACAGTTTATTGAAGAAGCCGTTTACGGACTTTGCGAAATCAATCGTGAAAAGGTGAAAAATGCAAGACTGGTAGCCAACCCGGGATGCTATACCACCTGTTCTATTTTAACCGCATATCCGTTGGTAAAAGAGGGACTGATTGATGCCAATACATTGATTGTGGATGCAAAGAGCGGTACTTCCGGTGCAGGACGTGGAGCAAAGGTCAATAATCTGTTCTGTGAAGTAAATGAAAATATGAAGGCATATGGCGTGGCAACCCACAGACACACACCGGAAATTGAAGAACAGTTAGGTTATGCAGCCGGAAAAGAGATTACCATCAGCTTTACACCACATCTTGTTCCAATGAACCGTGGTATCTTAGCAACAGAGTACGCATCACTGGTAAAGAAAGCAGACGGAAGTTATCCAACCAAAGAAGAGATTCGTGCAGCTTATGAAAAATATTATAAGAACGAGAAATTTGTCAGGGTATTAGAGGATGGTGTGTGCCCGGAAACCAAATGGGTAGAAGGAAGCAACTATGTAGATGTGAACTTTGTAGTAGATGAGCGTACCGGAAGAGTGATTATGATGGGTGCGCTGGATAATCTGGTAAAAGGAGCAGCCGGTCAGGCGGTTCAGAATATGAATTTATTATTTGGATTAAAGGAATCGGAAGGTCTCGAACTGGTACCGATGTTCCCGTAAGCAGGAGAGAATATGGCAGAAGCTACATATATATTAAGAACAATGAAAGAAGACGATTTTAATGAAGTCCATGCACTCTGGATGAGCATTCACGGATTTGGCATCCGGAGCATTGATGATTCGGAAGAAAATGTGAAACGTTTTATCCGAAGAAATCCGGACACCAGTATCGTGGCATGTATGGATGGAAAAATCGTAGGAGCTATTCTTTGCGGACAGGATGGAAGAAGAGGATGCTTTTATCATGTATGCGTCCATGAGGATTACCGGAAACATGGTATTGGAAAAGCAATGGCAATGATGGCAATGGAAGCATTGAAAAAAGAAGGCATCAACAAAGTAAATCTGGTGGCATTTACCAGTAATGAGCTGGGCAATGGATTCTGGAAGAATATGGGCTGGACATTCCGGAAGGATATGAATTATTATGAATTTGATTTGAATCGGAAAATGTAACTGTATTTAATCCATAAATAAATTCGGAAAGCAGACAGCTTAAGATAAAAGACAGAGGAAAGCAGGACAGGAGGCATATTATGAAAAAAGTAGAAGGCGGCGTTACCGCAGCAGAAGGTTTTCAGGCTGCATCCACAGCAGCAGGTATTAAGTATAAAGACAGAACAGATATGGCAATGATTTATTCCACAGAGCCATGTGCAGTTGCCGGAACATTTACCACGAATGTCGTAAAGGCAGCACCGGTAAAATGGGATAAGGACATTGTAAAGAACAGTGCATTTGCACAGGCAGTTGTAGTAAATGCCGGAATTGCCAATGCATGTACCGGAACAGAAGGATTAGGATATTGCAAAGATACTGCAAAGAAAACTTCAGAGTTAATGGATATTCCGGAGGATGCAGTTCTTGTGGCATCCACAGGAGTAATTGGAAAACAGCTTCCGATTGACCGTATCTGTGCCGGTGTGGAACAGATGAGCAAAAAATTAAGTGGTGATTTAACTAGTGGACATAATGCAGCACTTGCTATTATGACAACAGATACCCATGAGAAAGAGGCTGCAGTGGAGGTAGAGCTTTCCGGTAAGAAGGTTACCATCGGTGGAATGTGTAAAGGCTCTGGCATGATTCATCCGAATATGTGTACCATGTTAAGCTTTATCACAACAGATGCTGCAATTTCAAAAGAAATGTTGCAGGAAGCACTGAGCAGTACCGTAACAGATACTTATAACATGATTTCCGTAGATGGAGATACTTCCACCAACGACACCTGCCTGGTACTGGCAAATGGCCTTGCAGGCAATGAAAAAATCAAAGAGAAGAATGAAGATTACGAAACATTCTGTGAGGCACTTTATTATGTCAATGAAGCACTGGCTAAGATGATGGCAGGAGATGGCGAAGGCGCAACTGCTTTATTTGAAGTAAAAGTAGTGCATGCGGCATCCAAAGAAGATGCGGTTATCTTAAGCAAATCCGTAGTAACATCAAGTCTTACCAAGGCAGCAATATTCGGACATGACGCTAACTGGGGAAGAATTCTCTGTGCAATGGGCTATTCCGGCGTGGAATTTGATCCGGAGCAGGTTGACCTTTACTTTGAAAGTGCAGCCGGCAAGCTGATGATTATCAAAGATGGTGTTGCCGTAGATTATTCCGAGGAAGAGGCAACTAAGATTTTATCTGAAAAAGAAGTAACTGCCATTGCAGATATGAAGATGGGTGAAGCCTGTGCAACAGCATGGGGCTGTGATTTGACCTATGATTATATTAAAATAAATGCAGATTATCGTTCTTAAAAAAGATTCGTTAAAACATACTTTTTAAGAAAAGGAAAGAGGATTGGACAGATGGAAGAAAACAGTATGCAGGAAATATTGAAAAAAGCTGAGGTATTAATTGAGGCATTGCCATATATCCAGCGTTTCAACCGCAAAATTATCGTAGTAAAATATGGCGGAAGTGCAATGGTAGATGAAGAGTTAAAGCAGAGCGTTATCCAGGATGTAACTCTTTTAAAACTGGTTGGTTTCAAACCGATTATCGTTCATGGTGGCGGTAAGGAAATCAGCAAATGGGTTGCAAAAGCCGGAATGGAGCCGGAATTTATCAATGGACTTCGTAAAACCGATGCACCTACCATGGAAATTGCAGAGATGGTTCTTGGAAAAGTCAATAAATCACTGGTTCAGATGGTAGAAAAGCTTGGCGTGAACGCAGTAGGTATCAGCGGTAAAGATGGTGGACTGCTGAAGGTAAATAAGAAATTATCCAATGGACAGGATATCGGGTATGTGGGTGAAGTTAAGGAAGTAAATCCAAAGATTTTATATGATCTTCTCGAAAAAGATTTCCTGCCGATTATCTGCCCGGTAGGTCTTGATGATAATTATGATACCTATAATATCAATGCGGACGATGCAGCGTGTGCAATTGCCCGTGCCGTACAGGCAGAAAAACTTGCATTTCTTACAGATATTGAAGGTGTATACAAAGATCCGGATGATAAATCTACACTGATTTCCGAACTTAAGATTTCAGATGCACACAAGCTGATTGAAGATGGTTATATTGGCGGCGGAATGCTTCCAAAATTAAATAACTGTATCGATGCCATTGAAAATGGTGTATCCAGAGTACATATCTTAGATGGTAGAATTGCACATTGTCTGTTACTGGAAATCTTTACAAACCGAGGAATCGGAACAGCAATTTTAGGAGATGCGGAGGAAAAGTTTTATCATGAATAAACAGGAATATATGGATTGTGAAGATAAAGCGTTATTACATACTTATAATCGTTTCCCTCTGGTATTAGATCATGGTGAGGGCGTATATCTTTATGATACCGATGGAAAGAAGTATCTTGATTTTGCGGCAGGTATTGCAGTAGAAGCGTTAGGATACAGCAATGAAGCGTATAAGCAGGCATTAAAAGACCAGATTGATAAAATTACACATACTTCAAATCTTTATTATAATGTCCCGATTATGGAAGCTGCAGAAAAATTCTTAAAAGTTTCCAAAATGGACAGGGTTTTTTTCACCAACAGTGGAGCAGAAGCCATTGAGGGAGCAATTAAGGCAGCAAAAAAATATGCCTATACCAGAGATGGTCATGCAGACCATGAGATTATAGCCATGAATCATTCCTTCCATGGAAGAACCCTGGGTGCATTATCCGTAACCGGAAATGCCCATTACAGAGAACCGTTTGAGCCACTCTGCGGTGGTGTGAAATTTGCTGATTTTAATGATATTGAAAGTGTAAAAGCTCAGGTAACAGAAAAAACATGTGCCATTATCTTTGAAACCGTGCAGGGAGAGGGTGGAATTTATCCGGCAGAGGAATCCTTTATGAAAGAGATTTCAGCACTCTGTAAAGAGAAAGATATTCTTCTTATTTTAGATGAAATCCAGTGTGGAATGGGAAGAACCGGAGAAATGTTTGCATGGCAGCATTATGGAATCAAACCGGATATTATGACAAGTGCCAAGGCATTGGGCTGTGGAGTGCCGGTAGGAGCTTTTGCCATGACAGAACGTGTGGCAGAGAAATCCTTGGCACCGGGTGACCATGGAACCACATATGGAGGTAATCCGTTTGTCGGAGCAGCGGTCAGTAAGGTAATGGACTTATTTGAAGAATTAAAGCTTACAGACCATGTAAAAGAAATCGCAGTTTATCTGGAAAGCGAACTGGATAAGCTGGTAGAAGAATATGATTTTATTAAAGCCCGCCGTGGTATGGGACTGATGCAGGGGCTTGTAAGCACAAAACCAGTTGGAACCATCGCAGCAGAAGCATTAAAAGAAGGTTTAATTATTATAACAGCCGGCGCAGATGTAATCCGTATGGTGCCGCCACTTGTGATTGAAAAAGAGCATGTGGATGAAATGATAACGAAACTGAAAAACGTACTGGATCGTATGTAGGCAGGGTATATGAAAAAAAGAAAACAAAGGAAATCATAGAAACAACAACGCTGGCAGTGGGAGTTATCCTGCTGTCAGCGGCTGCTTTTTACAGTAGCAAAGAAACAGGGAAAACAGAGTTAAAAACAGACAGAAAAGAGCAGATAACATCTGAGCAGGAAACAAAAAGAAGCATATGAAGCAGCGCAAAAGGAGCTATCCTTTTGGTACAGCGATGCAGACTGCAGGAATTATTTTGAACAGTGTGCAGTGGATTATTATGCCAAAACCGGTATCGCAGTGGGGATCCGTTATGTAGATGAGGAATCTTATCTTGAACAGATTTATGATGCAACGATGACGGAAGAAGACTATCCGGATTTGTATCTTGCCTGGAATGATGCAAAAGACAAGGCGTATTTATATGGTGTTGCAACGGAAGAAGAATACCCATTGTTTTTTGATACACTGGTGATGGTATATCAGAAAGAGAATTTTCCGGAAGCACCGGAGAGTATTTCGGAAATTTTAGACTATGGACAGAATAACCTTTTAGGAGAAGGTGTAGGAAATCTGCTGGAATGGAATGTGGCAGATGGATTTTATGATTATCCATTTGTGGGGACTGAAGTGGAATGGAATGAGACGGACTATACCCTTTTGACGACATATGGAGAAAAATATAATGATGAATTAACTTTCTTTAAAAACCTTTCAGAAACTGTGGGAATTGATACGGATGAAATTGACAGAAATCAGGTGGTGGAGAATTTTAATCAGGGAGCATCTTTGTGTGCAATCATTGATTCTGATGATTTAAATAAGATGACAGCAGAAAATTATGGCGTTTGCGGGCTGCCGATGTTAGACGATACCACACCGATGCAGGGGGGTTGCCAGAACGGGGATTCTTTTGGTAAATGAATTTTCGGGGGAAAGATATGGCGGCTGATTTTGCTGCTTTTATAGAAAAAGAAGAAGTGGATGCCCTGCATGCAATGACTGGTCATATTTCTACAGATGAAGGTGCCAGCCGGGATGAAGCAGAACAGGCAGCTTTTATGCAGTATCAGAACAGCCAGCTGGTACCGGATGCTGCAAATGCAGGTGAGTTCTGGTCAGAATTTACAAGGCAGATGAAGGCATTGTGGAATGGTGGAAGTCTGCCACAGGAATAATTTGAAAATACTACTTGTATAAAGGGCAAATTTTCGTTAAAATAGAAAACAGTAAGCATTAGGGGACTTTCTTGCATAACAGAATTTATGTAAGGGAGTGATACGGATGAAAAAAGTCGGGTTATTAGCTCTGGCTTTATATTGTGGGATTATATATACGGCATGTGGAAAAGAAGATACCGTATATTTTGAGCCGGATACGCAAATGGAGAGTGAAGAGGTTACAGAAGCTGTCTTATGCCCGCCGGCTTCTTGTTATGTATATGTCTGCGGTGAGGTAGTGCACCCGGGGGTATATGAAGTGGCAGAAGGAGCCAGGGTCTGCGATGTATTAGAACTGGCAGGAGGCTTAAAGGATGCTGCAGCAAAAGAGGCACTCAATCAGGCAGAACCGGTTGTTGACGGACAGATGATAAAGGTGCCGGATCAGGAAACTTACCTTTTGCAGCAGACAGGGAGTGCTGATTCGGCAGCAGAGCCGGAGGATGGTAGAATTAATCTGAATACTGCATCAAAGGAACAGCTTATGACACTTTCCGGAATTGGAGAATCAAAAGCTGAGACAATTATTTCTTACCGGGAAAAAAATGGCGCATTTCAGACTATTGAAGATTTAATGAATATTCCCGGAATTAAAAATGGCGTTTTTGAAAAAATAAAAGATAATATAAGGGTTAACTGAGGTGTAAAATGGCAAAAAAAGTTCTGGTTGTGGACGACGAAAAATTAATAGTGAAAGGAATCCGTTTTTCATTGGAACAGGATGGAATGGAAGTAACCTGTGCGTATGATGGTGAAGAGGCACTGCGTCTGGCACAGGAGAATAAGTTTGATATGATTTTACTGGATATCATGCTTCCGAAGATGGATGGATTTGAAGTGTGTCAGGCAATCCGGGAGTTTTCTAATATGCCAATCGTCATGCTGACAGCAAAAGGCGATGATATGGATAAAATCTTAGGACTGGAATATGGTGCAGATGATTATATCACCAAGCCGTTTAATATTCTTGAGGTGAAAGCCAGAATCAAAGCAATTATGCGAAGAACTGCTGCCAGTGAACCGAAGGAAGAAAATTCCAAAGTGATAGAGAGCGGCGATTTAAAATTAGACTGTGAGAGCCGCAGACTGTTTGTCCAGGGAAGAGAGATTAATCTGACAGCCAAGGAATTTGACTTGTTAGAGCTTCTTGTTATGAATCCGAATAAGGTATACAGCCGTGAGAATCTGCTGAATCTGGTATGGGGTTATGAATATCCGGGCGATGTCAGAACGGTGGATGTTCATGTGCGTAGACTGCGTGAGAAGATTGAACCGAATCCGAGTGAGCCAAAATATGTGCATACGAAATGGGGTGTAGGTTATTTCTATCGGAAATAACAGCGATATAGCAGAGGATGAAGGTACAGACTTATGAATAGAAAAAAAGGTATTCGCAATTTTTTGAAAAGCATGAAATTCCGGCTGATTTGTCTTTTTATGCTGATTGGTATTTTGACCGGAATTTTAATCCGGACCGGAATTTTAACTGCGTATGAGAAACATGCGGTTTCTAACCGGAGCGTAGATGTAATTGGTCAGGCAAAGATTCTTGCAAACCAGATGGTCTCCACAGATTATATCAATGGAGCGGAGTCGGAAAGCATCACTTCACAGCTGCAGCAGATGTCACGTGTTTATGATGGAAGAATTCTTCTAATAGATTCTTCTTTTCATATTATAAAAGATACTTATGATCTGGATACCGATAAAACAATTATTTCAGAAGAAGTCATAAAGTCATTCCGCGGTGAGGATTCTATGAATTATGATGTGGATAATCATTATGTGGAAATGACGATTCCGCTGACTACAGATAACGTAGAGTCAGGGGAGAAGAGTATTATCGGAGTGCTTCTTATCAGTGTTTCGACAGATAGTATTCTTGCCAATCTGGAATATATGAGAAATGCTGCATTAGTGCTTCAGATTGTCGGGGCAGTTTTACTATTTGCAGTCAGCGTATTTTTATCTGTTCGTCTGACAAACCCGTTGAAGAATATGGCATCCTCTATTGCTGAGATTCAGAATGGATATGGAACCAGTGATGGGGAGCTGATGATTAAGGATTATTCTGAAACAGTTCAGATTTCGGAAAAATTTAATAAACTTTATAGCAGAATGAAGATGCTGGATGACTCCAGACAGGAATTTGTGTCCAATGTGTCCCACGAGCTGAAAACACCGCTTACTTCTATGAAGGTACTGGCAGACTCACTGAATGGACAGGAAGATGTTCCGGTAGAACTGTATCGTGAATTTATGTTAGACATTGGAAATGAAATTGAACGTGAAAATAAAATTATTAATGATTTGCTTTCGCTGGTTAAGATGGACAAGTCTGCATCAGATTTGAATATCACATCAGTTAACATCAATGAGATGCTGGATTTAATTTTAAAGAGATTAAAACCGATTGCGGAAAAACAGCATGTAGATCTGGTGTTGGAAAGCTTCCGGCCTGTTACAGCGGAAATTGATGAGGTAAAGCTGACGCTTGCCATTACCAATCTGGTGGAAAATGCAATCAAATACAATAAGGAAGACGGTTGGGTACATGTGTCCCTGAATGCAGATTATCAGTATTTCTATCTTAAGGTAGAGGATTCCGGCATCGGTATTCCGGAGGATTCCTTAGAGCATATTTATGAAAGATTCTACCGCGTAGACAAGTCCCATTCCAGAGAAATAGGTGGAACCGGACTTGGACTTGCCATTACAAGAAATGCAATATTAATGCACCGTGGTGCAATTAAGGTATTTAGTACAGAGGGTGAGGGAACGCTCTTTACTGTGCGGATTCCGCTGAATTACATTGCCTAGGAGGTCTGGCATGAAGAAAATTGCAGGATGGCTGGGTTTTATTCTTCTGGTATCGCTGTTCACAGGGTGTGGCAGACAGGAGACAGATGACCCGGCGTATCATATTTATTATCTGAATAAAGAAAAAACAAAAGTGGTAGAGCAGCCATATGATTTGAAAGAGGGCAAGACAGAGGACATGATAGCCACTCTTTTAGATGCGTTGTGCACCAATACGGATAGCGTGGAGTATCAGAAACCGGTTCCTGGTGATGTTACAATTACAGACTGGTCACTGGAAAGCAATCAGCTGTTCCTTTACTTTAATGATAATTATTCCAAAATGCAGTCTACGGATGAGGTGTTGTGCCGGGCAGCAGTGGTAAAGACACTGGTACAGCTTCCGGATGTAAAATATGTATCTTTTTATGTGGGAGATGCACCGTTGGCAGACAGCCGGGATAATGTAATCGGACTGATGACAGAAGAAAGCTTTGTTGAGAATCCGGGAAAACAGATTAATTCCATTCAGACAACAACATTACATTTATATTATGCAAATGCTGATGGAAACGGACTGGTAGAATGCGAAAAAGAAGTACAGTACAGCAGTAACATTTCCTTGGAAAAACTGATTATGGAGAATCTTTTAAAGGGACCGGATGATAAGAATTTGAAAGCACCACTTCCGGAAGGAACAAATCTTGTCAATGTTACGACAACCAATGGAACCTGCTATGTTACATTAGATGAGGCGTTCCTGAATCAGAATTATGAAATACAGGAGCCAATTGTCATTTATTCTATTGTAGACTCTTTATCGGAGATTTCAACCATCAGTAAGGTGCAGATTTCTGTAAATGGAAAGACCAGCGGTGTTTACCGGGATAGTTTTGCATTAGACCAGCTTTATGAACGGAATCTTGACTATGTGGTAAGTGCAGATGAGAACGAGACGGTATCTACAGAAGCACAAACAGAAGAGAAACCTTAGTAGAAGGTCTTAAGAAGAAGTATCTTATAAGTAACATATCTTATAAGCAGCATATTAAGAAGAAACATCTTAGAAAAATATTTAGGAGGGGTTATATCGAAATTATAAAACGCCCCTTATGCTATGGAACGATATCGTTCCTGTGTGGTATTATTGTCTGCCTGTCTGTTCCGACGGTCATAAAAGTTATCCTTATCAGTTTTGTGGCAGGGTGTCAGATGTATCTGCTGTATGCCCTGCGGCAAAGAAAACGGAGGGTATACCGGTTTACAGCAGTACTTGGAATAGGATTTTTTCTGCTGGGAATTGCAAGAATCTGGTATATGCAGCAGCAAAGCTATACCATTGAGACGATTTTAAAAGAGCAGGAGACCAGCCTTTCTGTAGAAACAGATGCTTCCAGAGGCTGGCAGACGGAAAATGAAAAGACAATTTTACAGGGGAAGATAGAGAAAAAAGAACGAAAAAACAATCAGACAAGATTATATCTTAATCATGTTTTCTTACGGATTGGAGATAAAACCTATAAAACCAATTCTGTCCTGGTTCGACTGAAGCAGGAACCATCTGACCAATCGTGTCGTATTGGAACAACCATTGTATTAGAAGGAAATATCCGACAACTGAATCGCGCTGCCAATGATGGTAATTATGATGAATTTCAATATTATCACAGTCTGAATATGGATTATCATTTTGATGCCGAAAGGATTTGTGGCGAATATGGAAGAGAAGATGTACTGGCAGAGAAATTATTTATAATAAAAGAAAAATTAAAAGAAGATTATATAAATAATTTATCGGAAAGAAATGCTGGGATTCTTGGAACAATGCTTTTAGGAGATAAAGAACTTTTGGAAAAGGAGGTTTCAACAGTCTTTCAACAGGCAGGAGCCAGCCATGTGCTGGTAATCAGTGGAATGCATATTTCCTGCATTGGACTGTTCTGTTATGGACTTCTTAGAAAAAAAGGAAATTCTCTTTGTGCCTGTACGGCAGCGGTTGTATTTTTGTTCTGTTATGTGAAAATGACCGGGATGGGAATATCTGCTATCCGGGCATGGATTATGTTTGCACTTCTTATGGCAGCCAAGCTGTCCGGTCGAAGCTATGATAGCAGAACCGCTCTTTCTGTGGCAGTGCTGGTGCTTTTATGGAAAAACCCGTATCTGGTTGAAAATGCAGGACTCCAGTTTTCGGTAGCTGCAATTCTTGGTGTGGTAGTAGTGGCAAAATGTATTGGACAGTTGTTTCCAAGGGAGCAAAAACAGCAAACACAGGAACGGAAAACAGGCGATAAGGCGGCAAATAAAATACGGGAAATATGGAAACGGCAAATCCGGCAGAACTTTTTAGTTTCGCTTTCCGTTCAACTTACAACACTTCCACTGGTGGCATACTATTATTATGAAGTGCCGGTTTATGCTTTACTTCTGAATCTACTGATAGTTTCTTTGTTAAGTATAGTTTTAATAAACGGGATAGTTGCAACATTGCTCATGTGTATGGGAAAAATTTTTGTAGGAAGGCTGTTTGCGGGACCGGTAATCATGATGTTGGAATTATTGCTGGACGGAATTTATGTTGGAGTCAGCTGGTGCAGCCGGCTCCCGGGAGCTACGAAGATAGTAGGACAGTGGCCGATACAGCGCATCATATTCTATTATCTGATGCTTGCAGCCACCTGTTTGCTGATAAAAAGCCGGACAAAGAAAAGCGGAAACAGAGATGGGAATAGAAATACAAATATACTCCTTAGAAAGTTTCCGATTGTTTTGATTGGAAGCGTGGTGCTACTTCTGGTTCTTCGTCCGGTAAAGAGTAATCATCTTATGGCAGTTCTTGATGTGGGGCAAGGAGATGGCATCTATGTACGACTGGGGGAAGCTACCAATCTTTTTCTGGATGGCGGAAGCACTGATGTGTCTAAGGTGGGAACGTATCGGATTTTGCCATTTCTAAAAAGCAATGGAATCACGAAGATAGATTATTGGTTTATAAGCCATTATGACGAAGACCATGTGAACGGATTGTTAGAAGTTCTTGAGACGGAGTATTCTGTTGAAAATATTATATTGCCTGGAAAACAGCCGGATGTAAAGAATTATCATAGCATATGTGCACTGGCAGAGCGGAGAAACATTCCTATCTTATATATGAAAGAAGGAGATTGCATAAGAAGTGGCGAGGATACTATAAGCTGCCTACTTCCGGACGGAGAGTATCAGGCAGAGGATGAGAATGGAAAATCCATGATATTGCTCTATCAGACGAAATATATTTCCGGGATATTTACCGGAGATGCCGGAGAAGCAGAAGAAAATTGGCTCTTAGAAAAGCAGCGGTTGTGGAAAGTAGATTTTCTTAAAGTAGGACATCATGGCTCAAAGTATTCCTCGACAGAAAAATTTTTAAAAGCACTTTCGCCGGAACTGGCATTGATTTCCTGTGGGGAAAACAACCGATATGGACACCCTCATCAGGAGACTATAAATCGATTAAAAGAAGCTTCGGCAGAAATTTTTGATACGATGGAAGGCGGTCAGATTTCGCTGGAAGAGGAAAAGGGAAGGATCACAATTCACAGCTTTCGGTAAGTATGCTTTGATAAAGAAGTAAAAATATAGTATAATATCCTTTATGAAAACAATAGATAATGACATTAAAATGGGACAATTAAAAAACGTATATCTTTTATATGGAACGGAAGACTATCTGAAACGGCAGTATCGTGATAAGCTAAAACATGCACTGGTAGAGCCGGATGATACGATGAATTTTTCGGCATATGAGGGAAAGGATATTAATCCAAATGAACTGATTGATTTATCGGAAACACTGCCATTTTTTAAAGAAAAGCGTATGATTCTGGTGGAAAACAGTGGCTTCTTTAAAAACAGCTGTGATGACCTGGCAGAATATATGAGCCAGGTGCCGGAATCCACCTGCTTTGTTTTTGTGGAAGAAGAAGTGGATAAGCGTTCCAAATTATTTAAAGCGGCATCCAGGGCTGGAAGTGCCGTAGAATTTGAGACCCCGAAGGAAGATATGCTGATCCGCTGGATACTGGGCAGAATCCAGCGGGAAGGGAAGAAAATTACCCAGTCCGTAATGCAGCTTTTCCTGTCAAAGACCGGTTCCGATATGGAAAATATTGATAAGGAATTAGAAAAGCTTATCTGTTATACATTGGATAAAACAGAGATTTCTGCGGCAGATGTAGAGGCAATCTGTACCGGACAGACGGAAAATAAAATCTTTGAAATGATTGATGCCATCTCTGCCAAGAATCAGAAGAAGGCTTTGGACTTATATTACGATTTACTGGCATTAAAGGAAGCACCCATGCGGATTTTATTCCTGATTGCAAGACAGTTCCAGAATCTGCTTTTGATAAAAAGCATGTCAGCAAAAGGATATCCTGCTGTCAGTATTGCAAAGACTGCAGGGATGCCAAGCTTTGCAGTGCAGAAGAACCTTCGGCAGGCAGGAGCTTTTAAAATAAATCAGTTAAAGGAAGCAATAGAAGACTGCGGACAGGCAGAAGAGGATGTCAAGACGGGAAGAATGGCAGACCAGTTAGCCGTAGAACTTCTGATTGTAAAATACAGTGCATAAAAAAAAGAACGTTTCGAATGACGGTACGAAACGTTCTTTTTTATAATCGTTTATAATCTATGCTCTTCCGGCAATTATGCCATTTTGTTCACAGCTTTGTTTAAGCGTGAAATCTTTCTGGAAGAAGTGTTCTTGTGATAAACACCCTTAGTAGCAGCTTTGTTGATTTCAGATGTTGCAGCAACTAATGCAGCAGCAGCAGCCTCTTTATCGTTTGCAGCGATTGCAGCGTCTACTTTCTTAATAGATGTTTTAACTTTTGATCTAATAGCTTTGTTTCTATCAGCTTTGGTCTGATTTACAAGAATTCTTTTCTTAGCAGATTTAATGTTAGCCAACCTGTACACCTCCAATATGATTGTTTTATTGTTTTTGGTTGTTTCATTAAAGCCGGACACGGACGTTCTAATGTAAACATACCATGTTAGTTTATCCCACATATTTGCATCTGTCAATACATATTTGGAGAAAAAATGTAAAAAATAATAAAGAAAATTTATTTGGAAAAATTGTTTACAGGAAGTGAAGCTATGTTTCAGATAAGAACAGACCTCGCATTAGAGACGAGAGAAAAATTTGATGAAGATCATATTGAAGTAAAGGGAGTACGGGTGGATGAGGAGAGAATTTCACCGGAAATCATGATTACAAGAGTATTCATTGACACAGAAAACGGAGCAAAGGCAATGAAAAAACCGAAGGGAACCTATATTACCATTGAGGCTTCGGACATGATGGAAGAAGATGAGGATTATCACAGAGAAGTGTCCGGGCAGCTGGCAAAAGTGATTGAAACCATGTTGCCGGGGAAAAAAGAAGAACTCAAGATATTGGTAGTGGGTCTTGGTAACCGGGAAGTGACACCGGATGCATTAGGACCTTATGTAGTAGATAATATGATGATTACCAGGCACATTATCAAGGAATATGGACAATATGCCTTTGGAAATAAGGCAACGAGCCAGATAAGCGGAATTGTGCCGGGCGTAATGGCACAGACTGGTATGGAATCAGGAGAGATTGTCCGTGGAGTCATTGAAGAGACGAAACCGGATATTGTAATTGTGGTGGATGCACTGGCAGCCCGCAGCGTGAAGCGTCTGAACCGTACCATCCAGATTACGGATACCGGAATTAATCCCGGTTCCGGTGTGGGCAATCACAGGCACGCCATTAATAAAGAAAGCATGGGAATTCCGGTAATTGCCATAGGAATTCCTACCGTAGTAGATGCCGCAACGATAGTTTCGGATACTATGAGTGACTTAATTGGAGCCATGCGGGAGTCAGCGCAGCTAAAAAGTGTGGGAAATGGGCTGGCAGGTCTGGATGAAATTGAAAAGCATGAGCTGGCAAGAGAACTTTTATCTCCACATTTGAATGCAATGTTTGTAACACCAAAAGATATTGATGAAGCGGTAAAAAGGCTGAGCTATACCATATCAGAGGGACTGAATCTGGCATTCTCCCGGTTCTAAAGGGACAGAAGCTGCATAGAATATAGTGTTTGCTATGGCAGAACAGGAGGTGCTGGCAGCATGAGAGTCTATGGGCAAAGATATCAGGGAAAAACGGAACTGGTCAGGAAACGAAAAAAATGGTACAGGCAGTCTGCTATTGCACTTTTTCTGTTGTATGCTTTTTTTCTTATGGTGAAAGCGGGAACCGGAAGGGAAACACTGGCAAAACGTTTTTTTTCCTATATACAGAATGAGATATCCATGTCCATGACCAGACAGTATATTCCGACTGTTGCCTATATGGCAGAGGGCAGGCAGGAACAGACACTGAGTGATTTTTTGCTGGAAAAAGTGACAGACCAGATACCGCTTATCGGATATGCAGATACCATAAGGACTTATGATACGGCAATTGAGAGCAGCCTTTCAGAAGAAGAGATTGTTGCACTGGAAGGAAAAGATGAAGCGGAAGTAGAGGCCAGGCAGATGGCGGAGGCAGCCAGCAGAGAGAATCAGGACTGCATAGTGGCAGAAATGGAGCAGGAAAATGCGCAGGCAGGAGCAGATGCGGCAGCAGAAGCGGCAGAGCAGCCGGCAGCCCCGGATAATACAGCAGTCAGCTCTCAGCCGTTGGTGGAGATTCCAAGAGAAAAATTAAATGATTTTGATTATCTGATTCAGAATTTTTATCAGGTGGACAATACAACAACCATCAATAGCAGTCAGTTAAATGCAGAAGAATTGTTAAGTATGGATTTAACCATAAAAACGCCGGCAGACCAGCCGCAGATTCTGATTTACCATACCCATTCCCAGGAAATGTTTGCAGATTCCGACCCAAATGATGTAATGACGGGCGTTATGGGAACAGGGGAATATCTTACCAGCCTGTTACAGGAAAAATATGGATTTCAGGTCATGCATCATATGGGACAGTATGATGTGGGAGACAGAGATCACGCCTATGCCAATGCGGAGGGACCCATTGAGCAGCTGTTAGCAGAGAATCCGAGCATAGAAGTGGTAATAGATTTACATCGTGATGCAGTGGATAAGCATATGGTGCGGGAGGTAAACGGGGTGCAGATGGCACCGATTATGTTCTTTAACGGACTGAGCCGGACAAAAGCGTTAGGAGATATTTCTTATCTCAATAATCCAAACCTTACCGGGAATCTTGCTTTTTCCCTGCAGATGCAGATTGCAGCGGCAGAGTATTATCCGAATCTTACCCGCCCGATTTATTTAAAAGGATACCGATATAATATGCATTTTAAAGAGAAATATCTTTTGATTGAAATGGGTTCCTATACTAACACGCAGGAGGAGGCACGCAATGCCATGGTTCCACTGGCAGACCTTTTGAACAGAGTGCTGCATGGAGAAAAATAGAAAAATATTTCGTAATGAAAATGTAATAACTTTTTGGGAAAAACACATTGAAATCACTTGCATTTCTTATATAATAAAAGAGATGCGTAAAATAAAACGAAAGATATGGAGTTATCATGGAATTTTCAAGCTTAGAATTTTTATTTCGGTTTTTGCCGATTTTTCTTATTATATATTATCTGGTACCGGTAAAGTATAAAAATCCGGTACTTTTCTTTGGTAGTCTGGTATTCTATGCCATGGGAAGCTGGAAGGATGCACTTCTTTTACTGTTTTCCATGAGTCTGAACTACATTCTGGTATTACTGATGGATCATATAAGAAGGAAGAGCAGCAGAAATACCATGCTTGTGATTTTACTTTGCTATAATATCGGATTATTGTGTATATTTAAGTATACAAGATTGTCGCTTCCGCTTGGAATCAGCTTTTATACTTTTACCATGCTTTCCTATGTGCTGGATGTCTATAAGAAGAAAACAGCAGCGTTGAGGGATTATCTGGAGTATGGAACTTATATCCTTTTGTTCCCAAAGCTGATATCCGGACCGATTGCCCAGTTTGCCAATATGGCAGGGCAGTTAAAGAAACATCCAATCCGTCTGGAGAAAATCGAACATGGTCTGACTCTTTTTATCATAGGATTGGGATATAAAGTAATTATTGCAAATCATCTGGCAATTCTCTGGCGTGATATTCAGGGCATTGGCTTTGAGAGTATTTCCACACCGTTAGCGTGGATGGGAGCATTCGGTTATTCTGCACAGTTATTCTTTGATTTCCAGGGATATTCCCTGATGGCAATCGGAATCGGAGAGATGCTTGGATTTGATTTGCCGAAGAACTTTGACCATCCGTATCGTTCCAGGACAGTGTCTGAGTTTTACCGCCGGTGGCACATTACACTGGGAAGATGGTTCCGTGATTATTTATATATTCCGTTGGGAGGCAACCGGAAGGGAAATGCGTGGACATTTTTCAATCTGCTGATTGTCTGGGTTGTAACCGGAATGTGGCATGGTTCTACCATTAATTTTCCATTATGGGGCTTGATTTTATTTGTATTTATTGCGTTGGAACGATTTGTAATCAGAAATTTTTTGGAGAAACATGGATGGCTGGCACACCTTTACATCTGGTTTGTAATCCCTCTGACCTGGGTCGTGTTTGCAATTACGAAGTTATCTGATTTGAAAGTATATTTTGCAAGACTGTTCCCGTTCTTTGGAACCGGAATCGCAGTCAATGCAGGCGATTATCTGAAATACGGCAGAACCTATGGAGTGTTTTTCCTATTGGCATTCGTGGTATCAATTCCTTTTATGGATAAGATATTAAAAAAATGCTGGAAGAAGTGGTGGATGAAAGCAATTTTGTTTGTTGTATTATGGATTTGTATTTACCAGATTGCAAATGGACTGAACAATCCGTTTATGTATTTTAGTTTTTAATGGGAGGCTGCCATGAAGAAATGGAAGAAATGTCCGCTTCTTATTGTTACGGCAATCAGCATGCTGCTGGTAAGCGGTGTCGCCTTAGCCGGAACAAAGGGCGCATATAAAGAATATAATAAGGACTGGCCGAAGGTTCCGGCGGTGGCTGGAATGATGCAGGCATCCAAAGAGGGCATTCTGCCATGGGATAAGGCAGAACCGGAGGAGGATTTGGAAAGCGTATATGCTGACAAAGAGGAGCCGGCAACGGAAGAAGCAACAGAAGCAGTTGCAGATACGGAGGCAGAAGCGGATAAGACTTATACTTTTACCGATGTAACCCAGGATTATTTTGATAATGCAGTATTTATCGGAGATTCCAGAACCGTTGGCTTAAGAGACTATGGCGGCTGGGATAATGCAACTTATTATGCCAGTATCGGACTTACGGTCTATGATATGTTTGATACGCCGATTGTCGAGGAAAACGGCGCGAAGATTACCATTGAAGAAGCATTAAGCAAGCATCAGTTTGGTAAAGTCTATCTGATGATTGGAATCAACGAAATGGGAACCGGTACAGTAGACAGCTTTATGAAAAAATATGAAGAAGCTGTCAATCATATCCGGGAATTACAGCCAGATGCACTGATTTTCTTACAGGGCATTATGTATGTAAAACAGGAAAAGTCAGAAACCGACCCGATTTTTAACAATCCGGCAATCAAAGAACGGAATGACAGAATTGCAATGCTTGCAAATAATCACGATATATTTTATATTGATGTAAATGAAGTAGTGACTGACGAAACAGGAAATCTGAATCCGGAATATACTTATGATGAGATTCACCTGCTGGGAAAATATTATTCCCTGTGGACGGATTTCCTTTTGAAACATGGAATAAAGAAGGAGTAAATATATGTCAATCGACCAGAGTAAGATTCGTAATTTTTGTATCATTGCCCATATTGACCACGGTAAATCAACCCTTGCAGACCGTATTATCGAAATGACAGGGCTTCTGACCAGCCGCGAAATGCAGGCGCAGGTTTTAGATAATATGGATTTGGAGCGGGAACGTGGAATTACCATTAAGTCCCAGGCAGTCCGTATTATATATCATGCCAAAGATGGAGAAGAATATATTTTCAATCTGATTGATACACCGGGACATGTGGACTTTACCTATGAAGTATCAAGAAGTCTTGCTGCCTGTGACGGTGCAGTGCTGGTAGTAGATGCGGCACAGGGGATTGAGGCACAGACCCTTGCCAATGTATATCTGGCATTAGACCATGATCTGGAAGTGATTCCAGTCATTAATAAAATTGATCTGCCGAGTGCAAGGCCGGAAGAAGTAGTAGAAGAAATTGAAGATGTGATTGGAATTGAGGCACAGGATGCACCACGGATTTCTGCCAAAACAGGGTTGAATGTGGAAGAAGTATTAGAGCAGATTGTGCATAAATTACCGGCACCAAAAGGGGATGCCAAAGCGCCTCTTCAGGCGTTGATTTTTGATTCTGTGTATGATGCTTATAAAGGTGTTATTGTATTCTGCAGAATCCGGGAAGGTTCCGTAAAACCGGGGACAACCATCCGCATGATGGCAACCGGAGCAGAGGCAGATGTAGTAGAAGTAGGATATTTCGGAGCCGGACAGTTCATTCCATGTGATGAGTTAGAAGCCGGAATGGTAGGTTATATTACTGCCAGCCTTAAGAATGTGAAAGAAACCCGTGTGGGTGATACCATAACAGAAGCAAAGCGTCCTTGTGATGCACCATTGCCGGGATATAAGAAAGTTAATCCGATGGTGTACTGTGGATTATATCCAACAGATGGAGCCAAATATCCGGATCTTCGTGATGCTTTGGAAAAATTACAGTTAAATGATGCAGCATTACAGTTTGAACCGGAGACTTCCATTGCATTGGGCTTTGGTTTCCGCTGTGGTTTCTTGGGACTGCTTCATTTGGAGGTAATTCAGGAGCGGTTAGAGAGAGAATTTAATCTTGATTTAGTAACGACAGCACCAGGCGTTGTATACCGGGTACATAAGACTGATGGTACCATGATAGAATTGACAAACCCATCCAATCTTCCGGATCCATCCGAAATCGAATATATGGAAGAGCCGATGGTTGCAGCAGAAATTATGGTGACATCCGAATATGTAGGTGCCATTATGGATTTGTGCCAGGAACGCCGTGGTATCTATAAGAGTATGGAATATATTGAACAGACCCGTGCAGTTATTAAATATGACCTTCCGTTAAATGAAATTATTTATGATTTCTTTGATGCATTGAAATCCCGTTCCAAAGGATATGCGTCCTTTGATTATGAGATGAAGGGTTATGAGCAGTCAGAGCTTGTGAAGCTGGATATTCTTATTAATAAAGAAGAAGTGGATGCTCTTTCCTTTATCGTATTTAAGGATACCGCCTATGAGCGTGGAAGAAAGATGTGTGAGAAGTTAAAGGAAGAGATTCCGAGACATCTATTTGAAATCCCGATTCAGGCAGCCGTTGGAAGCAAGGTAATTGCCCGTGAGACAGTAAAAGCAATGCGAAAAGATGTGCTGGCAAAATGTTACGGCGGTGACATCAGCCGTAAGCGTAAACTGTTAGAGAAACAGAAGGAAGGTAAGAAACGTATGCGTCAGGTGGGAAATGTAGAGATTCCACAGGAAGCATTTATGAGTGTACTGAAGTTAGATGAGAAATAGATGACAGGAGAACATAGATGGAACTTTATGTGCATATTCCTTTTTGTGTAAGAAAATGTGAATATTGTGATTTCTTATCAGCACCTGCGGACGAGCGGTTACAAAACCGCTACGTGGGTGCTCTTTTGCATGAAATCAGATATTACGGACAGGCAATGGGACGTCCGGCTCTTTCTACTATATATATAGGTGGCGGAACACCGTCTCTTTTAGCACCGGAATATATCGCACTTCTTTTAAAACAGATTCAGGTAAGCTTTGAGGTGGAAGCAGATGCAGAGATTACCATAGAATGTAATCCCGGAACTTTAAATGAGGAAAAACTTCTTACCTATAAAGAAGCAGGCATTAACCGTCTCAGCATAGGGTTACAGTCTGCCTTTGATGATGAATTAAAGATATTAGGAAGAATCCATACTTACCGGCAGTTCTTGGAGAATTATGAATGTGCCAGAAGATGTGGATTTGAAAATATCAACGTTGATTTGATGAGTGCCCTGCCTTATCAGAGTACGGAGAAATTTGTCACCAGCTTAAAGCGTGTCATAGCATTAAAACCGGAGCATATTTCAGCCTATTCCCTGATTATCGAAAAGGGAACACCATTTTATGAAAAATACAAATTCGAGGCAGTGCTCCGGGAAGCCGGAAAGCCGACAGAGAATCTGCCATCTGAAGAGACGGAGTATGAAATTTATAAAAAGACTCAGGAGATTCTTGCAGAGGCAGGTTATGAGCATTATGAAGTATCCAATTATGCAAAGCAGGGGAAAGAGGCAAGGCATAATATCGGATACTGGAAGCGGGTACCGTATCTTGGGGTAGGACTTGGGGCAGCTTCCCTGATTGGAGAAGTACGCTACAGTAATATAAGAGAGATTGAAGCGTATATCAAAGCATGCGGTAATATTTCGGCGAAGGAAATAGATGGAGTACCGGCATTGAATCTCCATGAGAGTGCAGATGCAATCAGCCGTCATGCCCAGATGGAAGAATTCATGTTTTTAGGCCTGCGTATGTTAAAGGGAGTTACAAGAACAGAATTCAAAGAGACTTTTGGCGTGGAAATAGAAGCAGTATATGGCGAAGTCTTAAACCAGCTTCAGGAAGAGGACTTAATCGAGAAAAAAGCCGGTGTAATAAAGCTCAGCGACCATGGTATGGACATCAGTAACTATGTACTCGCCCAGTTTTTACTGGATTAAGTAGTGCGGTGTTGAACAGCATTGAATCAGAACAAATCTAAAGAAATTATAAAATTATAAAATGCTGTTGACAAAAAAAACGAATGGTGCTATCTTAAGTACATAGATATTAGCACTCTTTCAAGTTGAGTGCTAACAACAAAGAAAAAGCAGTACAAAAAGCTTTTTCAAATACCTATAAAAGTTTCATTTTCAGGAGAACGTGAATGAACGAGAACGAATTAGATGAAAGAAAAACAAAAATCTTAAATGCAATCATTCGCAACTATCTGGAAACGGGTGAGCCGGTTGGTTCAAGAACCATTTCCAAGTATACGGATTTGAACTTAAGTTCCGCAACAATCCGGAATGAGATGTCGGACTTGGAAGAGATGGGATATATTTTGCAGCCACATACATCGGCAGGAAGAATTCCATCCGATAAGGGATATCGCTTCTATGTAGATAATCTGATTGCAGAGAAGGACAAAGAAGTATCCGATATGAAAGAGTTCGTAATTGAACATACGGAGAAGATGGAACAGGTATTGCAGCAGGTGGCAAAGCTGTTGGCAAACAACACGAATTACACCACCATGATAACAGCACCGCAGTATCACCACAACAGCCTGAAGTTCATCCAGTTATCCAATGTGGATGATGAACATATTCTGGCAGTTGTCGTATTGGAAGGCAATCTTGTGAAAAATAAGATGATTCCGATAGAAGAGCCGATAGATAATGAGCATATGTTAAAACTTAACATGCTTTTGAATACACATTTAAATGGATTGTCATTAGATCAGATTAATCTGGGCACCATAGCAGTGTTGAAAGAGAAAGCCGGTATCCATTCCAAAGTCATCAGTGATGTATTGGATGCAGTAGCAGAAGCAATCAGCGAAGATGAGGATTTGGAGATATATACCAGCGGTGCAACGAATATCTTAAAATATCCGGAGTTATCGGATTCGCAGAAAGCAGGAGAGCTTTTAAATGCGTTAGAAGAGAAGAAACAGTTAGTAAGTCTGGTGACGGATAACCTCAGCAATGAGGAGAACGGCATACAGGTTTATATAGGAGATGAATCTCCAATTCAGACCATGAAGGACTGCAGTGTGGTAACAGCTACCTATGAACTTGGTAAAGGCGTGAAGGGAACGATAGGAATTATTGGACCGAAGCGTATGGATTATGAGAACGTCATGGATAATCTGAAAAATTTGAAATCACAACTAGAAGGCATATTTGATAAGCCGAAGAAAGAATAGCATAGAAAGGTGGTAAGGAAGTGGCAGAAGAAAAGAAAGAAGAAGTGCTTGAGGAAGTATTAGAAGACTTAGAAGCAGAGGATGCAAAAAAACAGGAAGAAGCACAGAATACCGCCTCAGAAGAAAAAGAAGTTGAGGCAGAAGAAAAAACGGAAGATACCGAATCTGAACCGGAAGAAATAGAGAAAGAAGATGAGGAGAAAAAGAAAGGTATCTTTAAAAAGAAAGACAAGAAAGATAAGAAAGATAAGAAGGACGAACAGATTGAAGATTTAACCGACCGGCTGAAACGTCAGATGGCAGAATTTGAAAACTTCCGTAAGAGAACGGAAAAGGAAAAGAGCCAGATGTATGACATGGGAGCCAGTGCAATCTTAGAGAAAATCCTTCCAGTTATCGACAATTTTGAAAGAGGGCTTGCAGCTGTACCGGAAGAAGACAAAAACAATGGCTTCGTAGAAGGTATGGATAAGATTTATAAGCAGATGATGACAGTGCTGACAGAAGTTGGTGTAACACCGATTGAAGCAGCCGGTCAGGAGTTTGACCCGAATCTCCATAATGCAGTAATGCATGTGGAAGATGAAGAACTCGGTGAGAATGTAGTAGCCGAGGAGTTACAGAAAGGTTACAAGTACAAAGAAAATGTAATCAGACATAGCATGGTAAAAGTAGCGAATTAAGCATAGGAGGATAAGAACATGAGTAAAATTATTGGTATTGATTTAGGAACAACAAACAGTTGTGTAGCAGTTATGGAAGGTGGAAAACCTACCGTTATAGCAAACCAGGAAGGTGCAAGAACAACACCATCTATCGTAGCATTTACAAAAACAGGTGAGCGTCTGATTGGTGAACCTGCAAAACGTCAGGCTGTTACAAACGCAGAGAAAACAATCTCTTCCATCAAGAGACATATGGGAACTGATTACAAAGTAGCAATTGATGATAAACAGTATTCTCCACAGCAGATTTCTGCAATGATCTTACAGAAATTAAAAGCTGATGCAGAAGGATATTTAGGAGAGAAAGTATCAGAAGCTGTTATCACAGTACCGGCATACTTCAATGATGCACAGCGTCAGGCAACAAAGGATGCCGGTAAGATTGCAGGACTTGATGTAAAACGTATCATCAACGAGCCAACAGCAGCAGCTCTTGCTTATGGACTTGACAACGAAAAAGAACAGAAAATCATGGTATACGACTTAGGTGGTGGTACATTTGATGTATCTATCATTGAAATCGGTGACGGAGTCATCGAAGTATTATCTACAAATGGTGATACCAGATTAGGTGGAGATGATTTCGATAACAAGATTACACAGTGGATGATTGACGAATTCAAGAAAGCAGAAGGCGTTGACTTATCTACCGATAAGATGGCACTTCAGAGATTAAAAGAAGCAGCAGAGAAAGCAAAGAAAGAGTTATCTTCTGCTACAACAACAAACATCAACCTGCCATTCATCACAGCAACAGCAGAAGGACCAAAGCACTTTGATATGAACCTGACAAGAGCAAAATTCGATGAATTGACACATGACTTAGTAGAAAAGACAGCAATCCCGGTACAGAACGCTATGAAGGATGCAGGCGTAACCAATGCAGACTTAGGTCAGGTATTATTAGTTGGTGGTTCTACACGTATCCCGGCTGTTCAGGATAAAGTAAAACAGTTGACAGGCAAAGAGCCAAGCAAGACATTGAACCCGGATGAGTGTGTAGCACTTGGTGCTTCTATCCAGGGTGGTAAACTTGCAGGTGATGCAGGCGCAGGTGATATCCTTCTTCTGGATGTTACTCCACTGTCACTGTCTATCGAGACCATGGGTGGATTGCAACAAGACTGATTGAGAGAAATACTACAATTCCTACAAGAAAGAGCCAGATTTTCTCAACAGCAGCAGACAACCAGACAGCAGTAGATATCAACGTAGTACAGGGTGAGCGTCAGTTCGCGAAAAGAGATAACAAATCCCTTGGCCAGTTCCGTCTGGATGGTATCCCACCAGCACGTCGTGGAGTTCCTCAGATTGAAGTTACTTTCGATATCGATGCAAACGGTATCGTAAATGTATCTGCAAAAGACTTAGGAACCGGAAAAGAACAGCATATTACAATTACTGCCGGATCTAACATGTCTGATGCAGATATCGATAAAGCAGTAAAAGAAGCAGCTGAATTTGAAGCACAGGACAAGAAGAGAAAAGAAGCAATCGACACCAGAAATGATGCAGATGCCTTCATATTCCAGACACAGCAGGCATTAGACCAGGTTGGAAATAACCTTGATGCGGCAGATAAATCTGCAGTAGAGGCTGACTTAAATGCACTGAAAGCTTTAGTAGATGCAAATCCACAGGCTGAAAACATGACAGATGATCAGGTTGCTGAGATGAAAGCAGCAAAAGAGAAACTGATGGAAAGTGCACAGAAAGTATTTGCTAAGATGTATGAGAACGCTCAGGCAGCTCAGGGAGCCGCTGGTGCAGGTCCTGATATGGGAGCAGGTGCAGCCGGTGGAGCAGCTGCAGGTTCCGCAGATGATGATGTGGTAGATGCTGATTACAAAGAAGTATAATTCTACAGATAAAAAGCAGTAGAAAGGGTTGGCAGTTTTACTGTCAACCCTTATACAAACGGTAAAGAGGGAATAGATTATGGCAGAACAGAAAAGAGACTATTACGAGGTCTTAGGCGTTGATAAAAACGCAGATGACGCAGCAATAAAAAAAGCATATCGTGTCCTTGCCAAAAAATATCATCCGGATATGAACCCGGGGGATAAAGAAGCAGAAAAGAAATTTAAGAGGCTTCTGAAGCATATGCAGTACTAAGCGATCCTGAAAAGAGAAGACAGTATGACCAGTTTGGCCATGCAGCCTTTGATGGAGGTGCCGGCGGAGCAGGCGGATTTGATTTCTCAGGTATGGATATGGGAGACATTTTTGGAAGCTTTGGAGACATTTTCGGAGATTTCTTTGGCGGCGGAAGACGCAGCAGCAGCAGCAACGGACCGATGAAGGGAGCCAATGTACGTGCCAGTGTCAGAATTACATTTGAAGAGGCAGCATTTGGCTGTGAGAAAGAAATTGATTTAGTATTAAAGGATGAATGTAAGACCTGTCATGGTACAGGAGCGAAGCCGGGAACCAGTCCGGAGACCTGTAGCAAATGTCAGGGAAAAGGAAAAGTGGTATATACCCAGCAGTCCTTATTTGGTATGGTACAGAATGTACAGACCTGTCCGGAATGTAACGGAAGCGGTAAAATTGTTCGTGACAAATGTCCGGACTGTCGTGGAACCGGCTACATTGCCAGCAAGAAGAAGATTAAGGTCAGCATTCCTGCCGGAATTGATAACGGTCAGAGTGTAAGAATCCGTGAAAAAGGTGAGCCGGGTGTAAATGGCGGACCAAGAGGAGATCTTCTGGTAGAGGTAGTAGTATCCCGCCATCCAATCCTTCAGAGACAGGGCATGGATGTATATTCAACAGCACCAATCAGTTTTGCACAGGCAGCACTGGGCGGAGAAGTAAGAATTACAACCATCGACGGCGATGTGGTCTACGAAGTAAAACCTGGTACACAGACCGACACCAGAATCCGTCTGAAAGGAAAAGGAATCCCATCCCTGCGTAACAAGGCAGTCCGTGGTGACCAGTATGTTACACTTGTGGTTCAGGTTCCGACCGGATTAAATGAAGCTGCAAAAGAGGCACTGCGCCAGTTTGATGCAGAGACCGGTAATTCATTAAAGACACAGAATGGTGCGGCAGGCACGAAAAAGAAAAAGGGATTTATGGGAAAAATTAAAGAGTCCTTCGATGATTTATAAAAATGATAAAGCTGTTTCCTGAAAAATGGAGGCAGCTTTTTTTACGCGAGTAGCGAGAAAAATCGCATGCTTGCATGCGGATTTGGCGAGCACCGCGATAACTCGAGAAACTCGCAAAGCGTGTTTCTCGTAGTTGCGTATTGTGATAACTCGGGAAAACTGCAAAAGTGAGTTTCTCGTTGTTGCATTTTGTGACAACATATTGTATACTATTTCTGATTCATAAGTTTTTTGTAACCATATGTTGATTTAGGCAACCGTTTATGAGACAAGGAGAGAGATTTATGAAGCAGCATAACAGCGCTGTGATTAAGAAGGATGCAGCACAGTTTGATAAATGGTGTTTTCAGCAGACTGTGGAACTGGAACATACAAGGAGAGAACTGGAAAATTCAAACGCGAGATGGAACGCCATCAGAGGGAGTTAGAATTCCAGAAGCGGAAATTCGAGATGGAGAAGAATCTTGAACAGGAGCGGATGAAGCGGGAACAGCATCTTTTGACATGAAGTGGAAAATATTAGAAAGTGAACTTCAGAAACTTGCTGCCGAAAAGCAGAAAATGGAGCGTCAGAGAGACTTTTTACAGCAGAGTACATGAATTTGAACAGGAGAATAGAAGCCAATCATCCAATGTGGTGAAGGGAGAAATGTTCTTTATGGGGAGTAGGCAATGAAAAATCATTGCGGAAGCGTTATAAGGATTTGATTAAAATATATCATCCGGATAATCTCAATGGAGACACCGGTACCATTCAGGAAATTAACCGGGAATATCAGGTACTGATGCAGAAACTGGAAGTAAAATATCAGTAATAAGATTGCAATAATAGCACAGCAATGACATAGCAATAAACAGGAAAATCAGCGGGCAGAAGAAATATGTTCCGCTGTTTTTGTGTTACCAGACATGCGTAGGCGTCGCTATGTATCTAAAGAAGCTGTCTGCTGGTTACCGTTGATTCCCTTACAGTTGCGAAAAATAAAAAGCTATGTTAAGATTAAAATGTTTGCTTTTTATAATAGAAGGTTAAGATAAGAACAGGAGCAGAAACTATGAAATGGGATAAATATACAATAGATACAACAACAGAAGCTGAGGATTTTATCAGCATGATGTTATCAGAAAATGGCATTGAAGGAATTGAAATCGAAGACAATGTACCATTGACGAAAGAAGAAACAGGAGAAATGTTTATTGATTTTCCGCCGGAACTTCCACCAGACGAAGGAAAAAGCAAAGTCAGCTTTTATTTAGAGGCAGGAGAAGACCATACCGGGACTTTAAAGGCAGTTCGCATTGGTTTAGAGCAGTTAAGAAGCATGGTAGAAATCGGAAGCGGAGATATTACCTCCAGCCAGACCGAGGATATCGACTGGATTAATAACTGGAAACAGTTTTTTCAGTCTTTTATATCGATGATATTTTAATCAAACCAACCTGGGAACTATTAAAGGAAGAGGATAAAAATAAATTCTTAATCGAGATTGACCCGGGTATTTCCTTTGGAACCGGAAAGCATGAGACAACACAGCTTTGTATCCGCCAGATTCGTAAATATTTAAAAGAGGGCGAGCGTGTTCTGGATGTAGGATGCGGCAGCGGAATCTTATCCATTGCAGCATTAAAGCTTGGTGCAGGCAGCGTAGTGGGTACGGATGTGGATGGAGATTGTATCACATCAACTCATGAAAATATGACAGTCAATCATCTGGCAGAAAATTCAGGTGAATTTTATGTTGGAAACCTGATTGACGATAAAGCATTTCAGGAAAAGATTGGCACAGGTTATGATCTGGTCGTAGCGAATATTTTAGCGGATATTATTATTCCGATGGCACCGGCACTTTATCAGTGTGCGAAAGAGCAGGGAGTGCTTATTACTTCCGGAATTATTGATTTTAAAGAAAACGAAGTAAAAGAAGCTTTAGAGCAGGCAGGCTTTGAAATCTTAGAAGTCAACCATCAGGGCGAATGGGTCAATGTAACTGCACGGAAAAATCAGAGGTAAAATAGATGCATCAGTTTTTTGTTGAAAAAAGCCAGGTGGGCAAAGAATATGTTACCATAACCGGAAGCGACGTAAATCATATCCGGAATGTACTGCGTATGAAAATCGGAGAGACGATTCGCATCAGTGACCGGGAAGGTGGCAATTATTTTTGTAAGATTGCAGAAACCGGAGAAAATTTCGTGCAGGCAGACATAGTATCTGTGGACGAAGAAGGAACCGAGCTTCCGTCTAAAATCTATTTATTTCAGGCACTGCCGAAGGGAGATCGGATGGAAACGGTGATTGAAAAGGCAGTAGAACTTGGTGTCTATGAAATCATTCCGGTAGCCATGAAATACTGTGTGGTAAAGCTGGAAGGAAAAAAGGCAGCACAACGGGTACAAAAATGGCAGGCGCAGGCAGAGACTGCAGCAAAACAGTCAAAGCGCAGTATCATTCCAAAGATTCATGAAGTAGTATCTTTCAAGGAAGCCTTAAAGCTGGCAGAAAACTGTGATATCCGCTTAGTGCCTTATGAAAATGAAAATGGCATGGAAGGAACCAGGACAGTATTAGAGCAAATCGAACCGGGGAAGAGTATCAGCATTATGATAGGACCGGAAGGCGGATTTGCAGAGGAAGAGATTGCAAAAGCAAGAGAGACCATGCAGTCCATTTCCTTAGGAAGAAGAATACTTCGGACAGATACAGCAGGTATCTGCATGATGTCCATGCTGATGCTGCAATTAGAGAGCCGTATATAACGAAAAAACAGTAAGAAAGTGTAGAAAAGTATGGAAGCATATCTGGATAATTCTGCGACCACCCGCTGCAGTGACCGGGCGTGTCAGTTAATGGTAGACCTTCTGACGAAGGATTATGGCAATCCATCTTCCCTTCATATGAAAGGAATTGAGGCAGAACGATTTGTTGAGACTGCAAAGAAGAAAATAGCAAAAACATTAAGAGTATCAGAAAAAGAAATCATCTTTACATCCGGTGGAACGGAGTCAAATAACCTTGCGATTATCGGTGCTGCAATGGCAAACCGCAGAGCGGGAAATCATATTATAACCACATCCATTGAACATGCATCCGTAGAGAATCCAATGGAGTTCTTAAAGGAGCAGGGCTTTGAAATTACTTATCTTTCTGTGGATGAGAATGGAATTATTTCACTGGAAGAGTTAGAAGAAGCAGTGACGGAACAGACCATTCTTGTTTCCATGATGCAGGTAAATAATGAAATCGGAGCCATCGAGCCGGTTGCAGAAGCTGCAGAGCTTATTAAGAAAAAGAATCCGGATACACTGATTCATGTAGATGCAATCCAGTCTTATGGAAAAATGTATATCTATCCAAAGAAACTTGGCATAGACATGCTTTCCGCCAGCGGACATAAGATTCACGGTCCAAAGGGAAGCGGATTCCTCTGGGTGAAGGAAAAGACGAAATTAAAGCCGCTGATATTAGGCGGTGGACAGCAGAAGGGAATGCGTTCCGGAACGGAAAATGTACCGGCAATTGCAGGTCTTGGAGAAGCAGCAGAAGAAATCTATGAGAATCTCGATGAAAAGAGAGCGCATCTTTACGGATTAAAGCAGCGTTTTATCGACGGAATCGAAAAGCTGGAAGGAACCCATGTAAATGGAAAGACCGGAGAGGATTCAGCACCACATATCGTCAGCGTCAGCTTTGAAGGAATCCGAAGTGAAGTATTATTACATTCACTGGAAGACAGGGGGATTTATGTATCTTCCGGTTCTGCCTGTTCTTCCAATAATCATGCAGGCAAACAGAAGGGAAGCAAGACCCTTAGAAACATTCATTTAAAGGAAAATCTTCTGGATTCCACACTGCGTTTTTCCTTCAGTGTGCATACAACGGAAGAAGAGATTGATTACGCATTAGAAGTACTGGGAGAGCTGCTTCCGGTATTGAAGAAATATACAAGACATTAAAAGAGAAAGGAAATCATATGTATAAATCATTTCTGGTAAAATATGGAGAAATCGGAGTAAAGGGAAAGAACCGCTACATTTTTGAAAATATGTTAATGGAGCAGATCCGCCATGCGTTAAAGACAGCAGAGGGCGAGTTTGAAGTAACCAAAGAGCAGGGAAGAATCTATGTCAATGTAGTATCCGATGACTATGATTATGACGAGACCGTAGAAGCATTAAGCCGTGTATTTGGTATTGTAGGATTCTGTCCATTACTTCAGGTAGAGGATGAAGGCTTCGATAAATTAGCGGAGACAGTGGTAGATTATCTGGGTAAAGAATATCCGGAAAAGAACTTTACCTTTAAAGTAAATGCAAGGAGAGCAAGAAAGAATTATCCTCTTGATTCCATGGAAATCAATGCTGAACTGGGTGGAAAAATCTTAGATGCGTTCCCGGAGAGCAAGGTAGATGTGCATAACCCGGAGGTTATGGTCTGTATTGAAATCAGAAGCCTTATCAATATTTATTCCAAGGAAATTCCGGGACCGGGTGGAATGCCGGTAGGTTCTAACGGAAAAGCAATGTTATTATTATCCGGCGGAATCGACAGTCCGGTAGCAGGTTATATGATTGCAAAACGTGGAGTAGCGTTGGACGCAACTTATTTTCATGCACCGCCATATACTTCAGAACGTGCAAAACAGAAGGTAGTGGATCTGGCAAAACTGGTAGCAAGATACAGCGGACCTATCAATCTTCATGTAGTGAATTTTACCGATATCCAGCTTTATATTTATGAGAAATGTCCACATGAGGAGCTTACCATTATCATGCGCCGCTATATGATGAAACTGGCAGAGCATTTTGCTAAAGAAAACCGCTGTTTGGGACTGATTACCGGAGAGAGTATCGGACAGGTCGCAAGCCAGACCATGCAGTCATTAGCGGCAACCAATGAAGTATGTACCATGCCGGTATACCGCCCATTGATTGGATTTGACAAGCAGGAAATCGTAGAAGTGTCAGAAAAAATTGATACCTATGAGACATCTATCCAGCCGTTTGAAGACTGCTGTACCATTTTTGTGGCAAAGCATCCGGTTACCAAACCGAACATTGAATACATCAAGAAATCTGAAACAAAGTTAGAAGAGAAGATTGATGAACTGATGCAGACTGCAATTGATACGGTAGAAGTGATTCACGTAGAAGCAGAGTAGTGCGCATCCTTGCGGAGCGTTTTTTGCTTTTACAGGAAAGCAATTTCCTGTAAAGTAAAAAAAGGGATTGCTTTCGCAATCCCCCTCAATTCATTTACATCAATTCAATTATACAAGATAAGGTTTTAATGCTTCCATAATCTCATCCAGATTAGACTCTGCATGAATTGCTAAGTCGATTGGTTTGGATAAATCTAAGCTGAAGATACCCATGATAGATTTAGCATCGATAACGTATCTTCCAGAGATTAAGTCGAAATCAAATTCGAACTGTGTGATTGCGTTTACGAAGGATTTCACCTTATCGATTGAGTTTAATGAAATTTGAACTGTTTTCATAGTAAGACCTCCTTGGTTGCTATAAATACTTTTTCTTAATAGTAACTTCTTTGGAGGTAAAAGTCAACTAGAAGTGAGGAAAAAATCGAATGAAAAAAGCAGCATTGCACAATTTGGGATGCAAGGTGAACGCATATGAGACGGAGGCTATGCAGCAGTTATTAGAACAGGCAGGTTATGAGATTGTTCCTTTTACGGAACAGGCGGATGTCTATGTGATTAACACCTGTTCGGTAACCAACATGGCAGACCGGAAATCCCGCCAGATGCTTCATAAAGCAAAAAAAGAAAATCCGGACAGTATCGTTGTCGCTGCCGGCTGTTATGTCCAGACTTCATCGGAAGAAGCAGCAAGGGATTTATCCGTGGATATCATTATCGGAAATGACAAGAAACATGAACTGGTGGAGCTTATTGAAAACTGTATGAACCAGAAGAAAAATGCAAACGAAGAAACCGAAGGAGTGGATGACTGGAAGGAAAATATCTGCGATATTAATGAGAAAGGCAGAGCATATGAAGCGCTGTCTATCAGCCGGACAGAAGAACATACCAGAGCTTTCTTAAAGGTGCAGGATGGCTGCAACCAGTTCTGCACATATTGTATTATTCCATATGCGAGAGGTAGAATCAGAAGCCGTAAGGCAGAAGAGGTCGTGCGTGAAGTGGAGACACTTGCAGCAAATGGCTGTAAGGAAGTGGTACTGACCGGAATCCATTTAAGTTCCTATGGATTAGACCATGGAGATAATCTTTTACATCTGATTCAGGAAGTGCATAAAGTAGAAGGTATCCGCCGGATTCGTCTGGGTTCCCTGGAGCCTGGAATCATCGATGAGAATTTTGTGAAAGAGCTGGCAAAATTAGAAAAAATCTGTCCGCATTTTCACCTGTCCCTGCAGAGCGGATGTGATGCAACCTTAAAGCGGATGAACCGGAAATATGATACAGCCACTTATGAAGCAGGCTGTAAGCTGATTCGAAAATATTTTACCCATCCGGCAATTACCACAGATGTTATCGTAGGATTCCCGGGAGAAACAGAGGAAGAATTTGAGGCAACGAAGGAATTCTTAGAGCGGATTCATTTTTATGAGATGCATATTTTCAAGTATTCCAAGCGCAAAGGTACGAAGGCAGCAGTGATGCCGGATCAGGTGCCAGAACAGGTGAAGACAGAACGCAGTAAGGTGCTTTTGGCACTTGCACAGGAAATGTCAGAAGAATTCCGGGAGTATTATGTTGGCAGACCGGAAGAAATATTATTAGAAGAAACCGATGAAATCGCAGGAAATGTATATTTTACCGGATATACCAAAGAATATGTAAAGATAGCAGTGCCGGAGGCAGAAGGGGAAGAAAATATTTTGGTGAAAGGTGTAGTGACCGGACGGATTTCAGAGGATGTATACCGGATGGAAAATATTGAAAAAGCAGAGTAGAATTATCGGGAAAAGATAAGTGTATGAGAAGTGTATTTTGAATAATGGTTGAATTTTGCAGTACTTTATATTAGAATAGATTTAGCGATGCTTTTTCATTAGGAAGAACAAAAGAGCAAAATAAGGGCGTGAAAAAATGCAGAACATGAATAACACACAATATTTTAGAGTTGAAAAAGAACCGGAAATCAGGGTACATGATGTACTTAAGATTGTATACGAGGCATTATCCGAGAAAGGGTACAATCCGGTCAATCAGATTGTTGGATATATTATGTCTGGTGATCCGACTTATATTACCAGTCACAATAATGCAAGAAGTCTGATTATGAAAGTAGAACGTGACGAACTTGTAGAAGAGATATTAAAGGAATATATCCATACAAATTCATGGAAGTAGGAGGCAGTTGATGCGGATAATCGGTCTTGACTTCGGTTCTAAAACCGTTGGAGTTGCCGTTAGCGATGAACTGCTTATTACTGCACAGGGAATTGAGATTGTGCGCAGAAAATCAGAAAATAAGCTGCGTCAGACATTGGCACGTATTGAAGAATTAATCAAAGAATATAACGTGGAGAAAATTGTTCTCGGCTTTCCGAAAAATATGAATAATAGTGAAGGCGAGCGTTGTGAAAAAACCTTAGAATTTAAAGAAATGTTAGAAAGGCGTACCGGACTTACAGTAGAGCTGTGGGACGAACGCCTTACTACTGTTGCGGCGGATAATCTTATGATGGAAGCCGGAATCCGAAGAGAGAATCGCAAAGAATATGTGGATCAGATAGCGGCATCCTTTATTTTACAGGGATACCTTGACTATCTGCAGAATGAAAAGAATTAGGAGTAAATATGGAAAAAGTAAATTTTACAGACCCGGATACCAATGAGTCAGCAGAATTTTATGTATTAGAGCAGACAACCATACGGGGAATCAATTACCTTCTTGTCACAGTAGACGAAGAGGGTGATTCGGATGCATTTATTTTAAAAGAAACACAGAATGAAGATGATCACAATACCATCTATGAAATGGTGGAAGATGATAAAGAGTTAGAAGCACTTGCAAAAATTTTCGCAGAATTAATGGAAGATGTAGACATTGAATTCTAGGAGAACTTATGTAATTGCGGACAAATGCAATGAGCGCGAAAAGAAAGAATTTATGGAGGTAATATTTTGAAAAAAGAAGCAAATTCAAAATTGAAAATCATTCCATTAGGCGGATTAGAGCAGATTGGAATGAACATAACTGCCTTTGAATACGAAGACAGTATTATTGTTGTGGACTGCGGTTTATCATTCCCGGAGGATGACATGTTTGGTGTAGACCTTGTTATCCCGGATGTGACTTATTTAAAAGATAATATTGACAAAGTAAAGGGATTTTTTATTACCCATGGTCACGAAGACCATATCGGAGCAATCCCTTATATTTTAAAAGAAGTCAATGTGCCGATTTATGCAACCAAGCTTACGATTGCAATTATCGAACACAAGTTAGAAGAGCATAATATGCTCAAGAAAGTAAAACGTAAGGTAGTAAAATACGGACAGCATATTAACTTAGGCTGCTTCCGCGTGGAATTTATCCGTACCAACCATAGTATTCAGGATGCGGCAGCTCTTGCCATTTATTCACCGGCAGGAACAGTTGTCCACACCGGAGACTTTAAAGTGGATTATACACCGGTATATGGTGATGCTATCGATTTACAGCGTTTTGGTGAGATTGGTAAGAAGGGTGTACTGGCATTGATGTGTGACTCCACCAATGCAGAGCGTCCTGGCTTTACCATGTCGGAACGTACCGTAGGAAAGACCTTTGATAATATTTTTGCTGACCATAAGAACACACGAATCATTATTGCAACTTTTGCATCCAATGTAGACCGTGTACAGCAGATTATGAACTCTGCCAATAAGTATGGCAGAAAAGTAGTGATTGAAGGACGAAGCATGGTAAATATCATTACGATTGCGTCTGAACTGGGATACCTTACCATCCCGGAGCAGACCCTGATTGATATTGAACAGCTGAAGAATTATCCGGATGAGCAGACGGTTATCATTACAACAGGAAGCCAGGGAGAATCCATGGCGGCATTATCCCGTATGGCATCCGGCATGCATCGTAAGATAACAATTAAACCAAAGGATACCATTATTTTTAGTTCCAACCCGATTCCGGGTAATGAAAAAGCAGTGTCCGGTGTCATTAATGAACTGACCATGAAAGGTGCAGAGGTTATTTTCCAGGATGTTCATGTTTCCGGTCATGCCTGTCAGGAGGATATCAAACTGATTTACTCACTGGTAAAACCGAAATATGCAATTCCGGTTCATGGAGAATACCGTCATTTGGTTGCCCAGGCTAAGATTGCAGAAGAACTTGGCATTGATAAAGAAAATATTTTCCTCTTGTCTTCCGGTGATGTATTAGAACTGGATGAGGAAAGCGCAGCAGTTACCGGACATGTACAGGTAGGGGATGTCATGGTAGACGGACTTGGTGTTGGTGACGTAGGAAATATTGTATTGCGTGACAGACAGCATCTGGCAGAAGAAGGAATCATTATTGTTGTAATGACATTGGAAAGTGGCTCCGGAATGGTGCTGGCAGGACCGGACATCGTATCCAGAGGATTTGTCTATGTACGTGGGGCAGAAAGCCTGATGGAGGAAGCTCGTCATGTATTAGAGGGAACCATGGAACACTGCATGGATAAGAATATTACAGACTGGAGCAAGATTAAGACAGAAATCAAAGATGCTTTAGGTGATTTTGTCTGGAAAGAGACAAAGCGCAGACCGATGATTATTCCAATTATTATGGAAGTTTAATGTGGGTGGATGAACATGAGCGTAGTAGAAGATAAGGTAACAGAACTTGTAAATGCAATTCAGGATACCAATGAATATAAGCGTTATCAGGAAGCAAAGAATAAGCTGCATGCGAATCCGGAATTAGAGCAGATTGTATTTGCATTCCGCCAGAAGAATTACCAGATCCAGAACAGTAAAAATGTGGATCTGTTCTGGGAAGTAGACCATCTGGAGCGGGAAAATATAGATATCCGCAAGAATCCGGTTGCAGAAGAATTTATGACAGCAGAGCTTGCATTCTGCCGTCTGCTGCAGAAAATTAATTTCAGACTGGTTGGCGGACTGAATTTTGAAGTAGGTTTTGTAAACGAAAGATAATGGAGAGGTTGTGCGATGAGTGCCAGTAAGATTGTGATGAAAATTGTCCGAATCAGTTTTTCTGTTCTTGTTGTTGTACTGGTGATTTTTGTACTTTTTAAGGCAGGAAGCTATGCATATGATTTCGGATATCGCGTGTATACAGAGCAGCCGGTGTCATCCGGTGATGGCAAGGATATTGTGGTTCAGATAGAGGCTGGAATGTCCGGTAGTGATATTGGAAGTATGTTAGAGGAGAAAGGACTTATCCGTGATGCCAGGCTTTTTGCAGTGCAGTTAAAGCTTTCTGCGTATTCTAAAAAAATCAAACCGGGAATATATACGCTGAATACTTCCATGACAGCGAAAGAAATGATGGAAGCCATGTCACCGGTTTCGGAAAAAGATACAGAGGGTACAACGTGATAGTAGAGGAACGATTAGTAACGTATATCAATTCCTTAGACAGTGGAAATACACCGCTTTTAGAGGAAATTGAGGCAGAGGCAAAGAAGAATTATGTGCCGGTTATCCGTAAGGAAATGCAGAGCTTTTTAAAATCCATGCTGGCATTAAAGCGGCCGGAGCGAATTTTGGAAGTGGGAACTGCAGTAGGATTTTCTGCACTTCTGATGGAAGAATATAATCCGGTGCCATGCCTGATTACAACCATAGAAAATTACGAGAAAAGAATTCCTATTGCACAGGCAAATTTCAAACGTGCCGGAAAAGAGAAAGAAATCACACTGATTCCGGGAGATGCCACAGAGGTGTTAAAGACGTTAGAAGATCCTTATGATTTTCTTTTTATGGATGCAGCAAAGGGACAGTATATCAATTTCCTGCCGGATATTCTTCGGCTGATGAAGTCTGGTGCATTACTGGTATCTGACAATGTGCTGCAGGAGGGAGATATTATCGAATCCCATTATGCAGTAACCAGAAGAAACCGGACCATTCATAAGAGAATGCGGGAATATCTTTATGAACTGACACACAATGACAGTCTTACCACATCGGTGCTTCCGATTGGAGACGGTGTTACCATTAGCATTAAAAATAGATGATACAGATTGAAATATTAGGAGAAATAAATCAATGAGACCGGTAGAATTACTGATTCCAGCCAGCAGTCTGGAAGTATTAAAAATTGCAGTCATTTATGGAGCGGATGCCGTATACATCGGCGGAGAAGTATTTGGACTTCGTGCGAAGGCAAAAAACTTTTCCATGGAGGATATGGCAGAGGGCATCCAGTTTGCCCATGAGCATGGTGTAAAAGTTTATGTAACAGCAAATATACTGGCTCACAATGGGGATTTGGAAGGTGTAAGAGAGTACTTTACCCAGTTAAAGGAAATCAAGCCGGATGCCCTGATTATTTCCGACCCGGGTATTTATACCATTGCAAAAGAAATCTGCCCGGAAATCGAGCGTCATATCAGTACCCAGGCCAATAATACCAACTATGGAACGTATCAGTTCTGGTGGAACCAGGGCGCAAAGCGTGTGGTAACAGCAAGAGAGCTTTCTTTAAATGAGATTGCTGAGATTCGCAAAAATATTCCGGATGAAATGGAAATCGAGACATTTGTGCATGGAGCAATGTGTATTTCCTATTCCGGAAGATGTCTTTTAAGTAATTATTTTACCGGAAGAGATGCCAACCAGGGTGCCTGCACTCATCCGTGCCGCTGGAAATATGCAGTGGTAGAGGAAAAACGTCCGGGAGAGTATCTGCCGGTTTATGAAAATGAACGTGGTACCTATATTTTTAACTCCAAGGATTTGTGCATGATTGAGTACATCCCGGAACTGATTGAGGCAGGTATTGATTCCTTTAAGATAGAAGGACGTATGAAGACAGCTCTTTATGTTGCTACTGTAGCACGTACTTACCGGAAAGCCATTGATGATTATCTTACCTCACCGGAGAAATATAAAGAAAATATGGACTGGTATTTAGAACAGATTTCTAACTGTACTTATCGCCAGTTTACCACCGGCTTTTTCTTTGGAAAGCCTTCGGAAGAGAGCCAGATTTACGATAATAACACTTATATCAAAGAGTATACCTACCTTGGAATTGTAGGAGAACGCAACGAAGAGGGATTATATCAAATTGAACAGAGAAATAAATTCTCCGTAGGGGAACAGATTGAAGTCATGAAACCGGATGGAAGAAATATTCCGGTTACCGTAAAACGGATTGTGGACGAAGATGGAAATGAAATGGAATCAGCACCACATCCAAAACAGGTGCTTTACATTGATTTAGGACAGGAACTGGAGATGTATGATATTTTACGCAGACAGGAGGAATGACCTATGGAAGAAAAGTATGTTGTTTATGTCGGAACGTATACCCATGAGAACAGTATCGGAATCCATTTATATGATTTGGATGCAAAAAGCGGAGAAATGAAGGAACGGAAAGTGGTTCCCATCAATAATCCTTCCGATTTGCTGGTATCGAAGGATGGCAGATTCTTATATTCCATTGCAGATGAAGGCGTGGAAGCATTTCACATTCTGCCGGATGGAGACCTTGAGCCAATGAACAAGCAGTGGATTGGCGGTATGCGTGGCTGTTATGTGGAAGTGGACAGTAAGAACCGTTATCTTTTCGTAGGCGGTCATCATGATGGCAGAGTGACCATGATGAAGTTGGAGGAAGACGGCAGCATCGGAGAAATCGCAGACGGTATTTTTCATAAGGGAATAGGACGGACCATTGCAGAGCGAAGCTCCAAGCCACATGTAGACTGCGTGAAGCTGACACCGGACGAGAAGTTCTTGTGTGCAGTGGATAATGGATTAGATCATGTAAAGATTTACCGGATTGACTATGAGAATGGCAGGATGAAGCTTGCAGATATCATCCGTTGTCCGTTGGAATCTGCACCGCATATGATTCGCTTCAGCCGTGATGGAAGATTTGCTTATATTCTCTATGAACTGTTGAATCAGATAGAGGTATTTTCCTATACGTTAGAAAATGACCAGCCGCATTTCGAGAAGGTTCAGACCATTACAACGACCACACCGAAGGAAGCTGATGTCTGTGCTGCATCCGGTCTGGAAGTGACAATGGATGGTGAATATTTATTCTGCAGTAATGCAGGTGCAAACTCCGTATCGATTTATGAAATTGATAAAGAGAGCGGATGTCTTACCATGATGTGTAATTCGAAAATCAGTGGTGATTATCCGAAAATGATTGGTATCTGTCCGGACAGAATGCATTTCATGAGCCTTAATAATGAGACCAATGAGATTACCATGTTTAAGGTAGATTATGAGAAGAAATACATTCTGATGGAAGAGAAGCCGATTCCGGTAGACAAGCCGAATTGTATTTATATCCATAAACTAAGTTAAAAGCGAACTACAGGAAACATGCTTTAACCAGGCAGTTTTCGGTATTTCTGTAAAAAGGGTAAAAAGATGTCGTTTGTTAAAAAATAACAGACGACATCTTTCTTTTTGGAAAAATTATGATAGAATAACACGGTTGAAGCCTACCGGTCCGGAGGCTATCAATGGAAGTGCTTGGCCGCAAAGCCTTAAAATGCGGAGAAAAAAGAAAATAGAAAAAGAAAATTCAAGAAAAGAGGAAGAGACTATGAGTGAAAAAAACGTAGCTTTTACCAGGGACAGAAGTATCCCAAAATCTTATGAGCTGGTTCTGACAGCTTTATTTACCGCCATTATTGTCGTAATGGCATTTACCCCGTTAGGATTTATTCCTTTAGTAGTAATTAATGCAACGATTATCCATATACCGGTTATTTTAGGCGCAATTTTCTGCGGACCGAAAAAAGGTGCCTTTTTGGGATTTGTATTTGGATTAACCAGTTTTATTAAAAATACATTGATGCCAACTTCTATGTCAGCATTTGTATTTTCACCGATACTGGCAAGCAGCATCGATGGCGCAGCAGGAGTGGTAAAGAGTACCATTATCTGTTTTGTACCACGAATTTTAGTAGGTATCATCCCATATTTCGTATATCGTGGAATTGTAAAATTAACCACATCCAGCCATGCAAAGGCTGCAAAGGTAATCAGTAATCTTGTAATCAGTGTACTTTTACTGGTTGGTATCCATGCGTTCTTTGCTAAAATGCTGACAACAGATTCGAAGGAAATGATTGGCTGGATATCAGGTGCAGCTGCAGCAGTTATTTATTTTATTGTAGTGGAACTGACCGGAAGAAAAAAAGATGGCAGATTCTTAGGTTATGTCTATGCCGGCGTGACCGGTGCATTGACCAATACACTGCTTGTAATGCCGATGATTTATATTTTCTATAAAGAGGCATATGCCAATGCATTGAGCATTGAACCGGGCGCAGTTATGGGTGTAATCCTTGGCGTTATCAGCTTTAATGGAATTATAGAAGCAATTGTAGCAGCCGTTCTGGTAGCCGCAATTGGAATGGTATTGAATAAAGTACACAGGAGGTAATTCATATGTTAAAGGGCAGGAATATATTACTGGCAGTGACAGGCAGTATTGCAGCATATAAAGCGGCTTCGCTTGCCAGTATGCTGGTAAAGCAGCACGCAGATGTGCATGTAATTATGACGAAAAATGCAGAGCAGTTTATATCACCGGTTACCTTTGAGACACTGACCGGAAATAAGGTGATTGACGATACCTTTGACCGTAACAGCGGATATCATGTGGCACATATTGCCATGGCACAGGAAGCAGATGTGGTGATGATTGCTCCGGCTTCTGCAAATGTCATTGCAAAGCTGGCACATGGAATTGCAGATGATATGCTCACTTCTACCATGTTAGCCTGTGAGGCTCCGATATATCTTGCCCCGGCAATGAATACACATATGTTTGACAATCCGGTAACACAGGATAATCTTAAGAAGCTAAGAGAATATGGTTATCACATCATTGAGCCGTCCTCAGGCTATCTTGCCTGTGGTGATACCGGAAGGGGAAAACTTCCGGAACCGGAAGAACTGTTAGAATATATTCTGCAGGAAGCTGCCTGTGAGAAAGACCTGACAGGAAAGAAGGTTCTCATCACAGCAGGAGCCACCCAGGAGGCAATTGACCCGGTACGTTATGTGACCAACCATTCCACTGGAAAAATGGGTTATGCACTGGCAAAGAATGCGGCAAGAAGAGGGGCAGAGGTAACACTGGTCACCGGACCGACCAGCCTTGAAAAGCCTTTTTTTGTAAATACAATTTCGGTGGTTACGGCAGAAGAGATGTATCAGGCTGTTACAGATGCATTTGCAGAACAGGATATTGTAGTCATGGCTGCAGCAGTGGCAGATTACCGCCCAAAGACCGTTGCGGATGAGAAAATAAAAAAAGCCGATGGCGGACTGGCGCTGGAAATGGAACGCACGAAAGATATTTTGGGAACCATTTCTGCCCGGAAGGAAAAACAGTTCCTGTGTGGATTTTCCATGGAGACACAGCATCTGAAAGAAAATTCCAAAGCCAAGTTAGAAAAGAAGAAGCTTGATATGATTGTTGCCAATAATCTTAAGACAGCGGGAGCCGGATTTGGTACCGATACCAATGTGGTAACTTTGATTACAGAATCAGAAGAAAAAGAGCTTCCGATTATGTCGAAGGATGAAGTGGCTTCAGCTATCTTTGATGAGATTCTAAGCAAAATGCAGGCGTAGAAAATAATAATAATCCCTGTCAGCGGAAGGTCACCTGAGTTTGTGACTTGTAGCAGACAGGGATTTTGCTATTTCTGATAGAAGCCTTTATTTCTTGTAGAAATCTTTGATGCCATCCATCCGGGCACTCATGTTAGAAAGCATGGCATCGAAAATAGTAATGGCAGCCATGGATTCGACAACCACAACAGCTCTTGGAACGATAATCGGATCGTGACGTCCCTTGATATTGATTTCGATTTCCTCGCCGTTTTTATTTATGGTCTTCTGGGTGGAAGCAATGGAAGGAGTCGGCTTGATGGCAGCACGGAATACAATCGGCGAGCCATCACTCATGCCGCCTAAGATACCGCCGGCGTGGTTGGTTTCTTTTGTGACAGAACCGTTTTCATCCGTTACAAAGGCATCGTTGTTGGTAAGTCCGGTAGCGGCAGCAACTGCAAATCCATCACCGATTTCAAAGCCTTTTACAGCACCAATGGAGAAAATTGCTTTGGCTAAATTTGCATCGATTTTTTCGAATACCGGGTCACCGATTCCTGCAGGAACACCGGTAATAACACATTCGATAATACCGCCGGCAGAGTTTTGCATGGCTTTGCATTCTTCCAGATAGGAAGCGGCTTTTGCAGCAGCATCTGCATCCGGCATATAGAGCGGATTCTTCGTAATTTCTGCAGCATCAAATCTGGTTTCGTCAATGGTGATGGGACCGATGCTCTTACTGTAGGTGAGAATCTCAATGCCAAGTTCCTTTAAAATCTTTGCGGCAACCGCACCGGCAGCCACACGTCCGATAGTCTCACGGCCGGAAGAACGTCCGCCACCACGGTAATCCCGGAAACCGTATTTGGCATCAAAGGTAAAGTCAGCATGTCCCGGACGATAGTAGGAAGCAATCTCACGGTAGTCTTTGGAATGCTGGTTTTCATTTACCACAATCAGTGAGATTGGAGTTCCGGTGGTTCTGCCTTCAAAGACACCGGAAAGAATATGTACTGCATCATCCTCTTTTCGCGGGGTAGAGAAAGCAGATTGTCCCGGTTTACGTCGGTTTAAATAGGTCTGTATATCTTCTTCACAAAGGGAAAGTCCGGCAGGACAGCCGTCAATTACGACACCGATTCCTGTTCCGTGTGATTCTCCCCAGGTTGTAATTTTAAAGTTAGTTCCAATAGTTGAGCCTGCCATAGCATCCTCCTGATTTGTTTTTGTAAAAAAGTCAGACTCTATTATAGAAGATTTTTCAGATACTGGCAATCCCACAGTTGCAAAAAGTGCGAAAACAAGGTATGCTAGGATAGTATTTGTAAAAAGAACAGAAACAGGAGATTATATGTACGAATTATTAAAACAGGATGGAAGAGCAAAGAGGGGCATTTTTCATACCGTACATGGTGATATACAGACCCCGGTGTTTATGAATGTAGGAACGGTCGCTGCCATAAAGGGAGCTGTTTCTACCGAAGACTTAGAGCAGATTAAGACACAGGTGGAATTATCCAATACCTATCATCTGCATGTACGTCCGGGAGATAAATTAATCAAAGAGCTGGGCGGACTGCACAAGTTCATGGTGTGGGACAAACCAATTCTTACCGATTCCGGTGGATTCCAGGTATTTTCACTGGCAGGACTCCGTAAAATCAAAGAAGAGGGAGTCTATTTCCATTCCCACATTGATGGAGCAAAAATTTTCATGGGACCGGAAGAAAGTATGCAGATACAGTCTAATCTGGCATCCACCATTGCCATGGCATTTGATGAATGTGCACCGGCACTGGCTGACCGTGGATATGTAGAGGCATCCGTAGCCAGAACAACCCGCTGGCTGGCACGCTGTAAGGCGGAAATGACAAGACTGAATGGGTTGGAAGATACCATTAATAAAAATCAGATGCTGTTTGGAATTAACCAGGGAGCCATTTATCCGGATATCCGGATTGACCATGCAAAGCGAATCAGTGAATTGGATTTAGATGGCTATGCAGTAGGTGGACTTGCAGTAGGCGAGACCCACGAAGAGATGTATGATATCTTAGACCAGACCGTTCCATATCTGCCACTTGAGAAACCAACCTATCTTATGGGTGTCGGAACTCCGGCAAATATTTTAGAGGCAGTAGACCGTGGTGTGGATTTCTTTGACTGTGTATATCCGACCCGTAATGGCCGCCATGGACATCTTTATACCAATCAGGGAAAGATTAATCTTTTTAATAAGAAATATGAAAAGGATATGCGTCCAATCGAAGAGGGCTGTCAGTGTCCGACCTGCCGCCGTTATAGCAGAGCCTATGTCCGCCATTTGTTAAAGGCAAAGGAAATGCTTGGCATGCGCCTTTGCGTATTGCACAATCTGTATTTCTACAATACCATGATGGAAGAAATCAGAGACGCCATCGATGCCGGCAGCTACAAGTCATACAAAGAGGAAAAACTCTATGGTATGAACCAGATAAACAGGGAAAAAGAGGCACAAATCTAAAAAAAGAATGAAATATCGGGAAAATACTTGTGAAACGCAGTCTTTTTGTGTACAATGTTTTTCATGAACTTAAGTTTGTAATTCAGGAGGAAAAGAAATGTCTATTTTAGCATCACAGCAGGCACAGGCCTGGGGAAGCATTATTATGTGGGTAGTAATTATGGTTGTATTCGTATACTTCTTCATGATTCGTCCACAGAAGAAAGAAGCAAAGAAGAAAGAACAGATGATGTCAGAGTTAGCAGTAGGTGATACCGTACTGACAACCAGCGGTTTCTACGGAATCGTAATTGACGTATCTGAAGATGATACTGTTATTGTTGAGTTTGGCAGCAACAGAAACTGCCGTATCCCAATGCAGAAAGCAGCAATTGCAGCAATCGAGAAACCGGAAGAAGCAGTAGAAGCAAAAGAAACCAAAGAGAAGAAATAAGATAAGACCTTAGAAAATCCGTGGAGTGTGCGAGATGTACAAGCCACGGATTTTTTGTATACAAGGAACAGACAGTTGCCTGAAAAAATGCAGGTATGTTATAATAGAATAAAATTGCAACAAATAGAAATTGTTATAAATTCATAGAAAATGAGGTGAGAATGATGTCATACAGCATGAAAGAATTGTTAGATAAATATATAGCAGAAATTAAAAAAATATATGGAACACATTTGCAGGAAGTGATTTTGTATGGCTCATACGCCAGAGGAGATTTTAAAGAAGATTCAGATATTGATATCATGATATTGCTTGACATAACAGATATGGAAATGAAGCAATATCAGCATCAGTTATCTTATGCGACATTCGATTTTAATATGGATAATGACCTGGATATTAAGCCGATAACAAAGAATGATGAACATTTCCGCAAATGGAGTGAAGCATATCCGTTTTATGAGAATGTAAGGAAAGAGGGAGTAAGGTTATATGAGAATATTCAAGAAAAAATCCACACCATTGCCCTATGATAAAATGAACAAGAAGCCTGTTATAAAAGCCAGCATCTGCAATGGAGAACAGGTGGCGGGCTTTAAAGATATCCATACAGGAAAAATAGAGGAAATAATGCTGATAAAAAATGAGGCAGACCTTGATACTTTCCGGAAAATGTATGGAATTGAGGGAAAAATAGAAAAGGAATATTAAGCAAGGCATAATAGAAATTCAAGAACAGAAAGTAAAGGAGCATAACCATGCAGACAGACATTAACGCAGCATATTTTAAAAGCATCATTGACCAGGACCGTTGTTCCGTTGTGATATGTAATTTAAAGCACGAATAGTCTATATGTAGAGCGGTACATCGACAAAGGTGTATCGCTCTATTTTGAAAAGAAAGAGTTTAAAAAAACAACAATACTGTTTAAAAACAAACTATTTAAACAAAAAAATAAACTTGAATTAAAATGTTAATTGAGATATTATAGTAAATAATCAAAGAAAAATGAGGTTAATCATTTATGGATGTATATTATGAACTGTTAAAAAAGCCGGTATTTACATTAAATGATGTGAATCAGTTTTATCAGAATATGGAATCAGCCTGTTCAGCAGTTCGACGGTTGTTGAATAAGGGGCGCATTGTTCGGATAAAAAAGAATATGTACACTTGTATAAGTGGAGAAACAGATAGTCCTGTTGCAAACAAGTACCAGATAGGATGTGCTATTACGGAATCATCATATATATCGCATCATACAGCAATGGAATATTATGGCATGGGTGACCAGGTGTATTATGATATATATGTTTCGTCTAAAACACCATTTAAAGAGTTTGAATTTGACGGCTATAATTATTGCTATATTGCCTCAAAGTGTGATATCGGTATTGAAGAGATTATGTACAGTGGTGGTATACGGGTGACAACTAAGGAGAGGACAGTTGTTGACAGTATAAAAGATATGGACAAAATAGCCGGCATTGAGGAGGTAATAGCAGATATAGAAGCAGTGACATACTTACAGGAAAAACGTTTGTTACAGTATCTACAAGCGTATCATAATCAGTTCCTGTATCAAAAGACAGGGTACCTGCTTTTGGCGTATCAAAATAAACTCGGATTAAGTGATGATTTTTTTGAATTTTGCAGGGGAAAAATCGGGAAAAGTAAGCGATATCTGACGAAGGAAATGACGGGTGGAAAATATGATAACAGTTGGAAGCTGGTTGTTCCAAATGATATATATGGCATGAAAAATGGGGTGTTAGATGATAGCATATAATAAGATTGAATTAGAAAAAGCGGCAAAACAGGCAGGATTTGTCAGAGATACATTTGAAAAAGTGCTACGGTTGAAAGAAGTTTTGAAATATATTAACAGTGATGCGTATTTAAGGGAGCATTTAGCGTTAAAAGGCGGTACTGCAATTAATATGACAATATTCAATCTGCCACGTTTGTCAGTAGATATTGATTTAGATTTTACTCCGAACTTATCCAAAGATGATACGCAGATGCATAGAAAACAGATTACAGAGCAATTATGTGAATACATGGAAGAATTGGGGTATCACCGGTCTGAAGCATCAAGATATAGCCATAGCTTAGATGCATTTTTGTTTTTATATCAAAATGCAGGCGGAAATAGGGATAATATCAAGGTGGAAATTAATTATTCCTTGCGGTCGCATTTGTTTGAACCCACAAACAGGAAAATTGTGACGGATATGTTTCAGGAAGATGTGATGATTCGGACGTTACATCCGATGGAAATTTTTGCTGCCAAGGCAAATGCATTAATGAGCAGGGCTGCAGCGAGGGACTTATATGATTTCAATAATATGATAACATATGGTCTATTTGGAAAAGAGGAAGAAATTCTTCTACGAAAATGTATTATATTTTATGCTTCAGTATCAGCAGAAGTAATTAACAGGAATTTTGACACATCTGCAATTGATGGCTTGAATTTTACGAAAATCAGGAGAGATTTGTTTCCGGTTTTGAGGAAGAAAGATAATTTTAATCTGGAAGAGAGAAAGAAGAAAGCAAAAACATATATACAGGAACTTATGATGTTGACACCAGAAGAAAGAGAATATTTAGAGGCATTTGAAAGAAAAGAGTATAGACCAGAGTTGTTGTTTGATGATAAAATAATTTTAGATAATATTTGTAGTCATCCTATGGCAATATGGAAAATGAAAGAACAGAAGGAAAAGGAGCATAACCATGCAGACAGATATTAACGCAGCATATTTTAAAAGCATCATTGACCAGGATCGTTGTTCCGTTGTGATATGCAATTTAAAACACGAAATCATTTATATGAATCCAACTGCAGTAAAAAGCTATGAGAAATGGGGCGGTGAAAGCCTTGTTGGAAGAAGTCTTTTAAACTGCCATAATGAAGAATCGCAAAAACGCATCCAGCAGGTAATCGACTGGTTCTCTGCAGATGAAAGCCACAATCTCATCTATACCTCCCATAACGTGAAGCAGAATAAAGATGTGTATATGGTTGCTTTAAGGGATGCCGAAGAAAAGCTGATTGGCTACTATGAGAAGCACGAATTCAGAAATGCGGAAACCATGAAAAAATATGATTTGTGGTAAAATGGAATATAGGAAAATGAGATAGTTTCATATCATAAATAGAGCGGTACATCAGCAAAGGTGTATCGCTCTATTTAAATTCAATAATATCATTTGGAGTACAGCCTATAATGGTGCAGAGCTTTTCCAAGGTGAGTACAGTAATATTTTTGTTGTGTTTTAATCCATCCAGAGTTTTATTATCAATGCCCATCTTTAGAAGCTGGTATTGGGATATCTTTTTGGACTTCATAGTATTCCACAAGGGAGCATAGCTAATAATGGCATATCATTCCTTTCTGTCTGGCATCAATTTGATTATAGAAAAGTATTGTGGAAATCGACATTGTGGAGATTTCCACAATATGAGCAGATAACAGGAAAGCCTATACTATAAGATGCGGACGGCAGAATAGCAGAAAGCAAAAGAAAATAAAAGTACAGGAGTGATGAAAATGAAAAAGAAAACAAAGATAATACTGGCTTGCATCGCAGCGTGTATTATAGTGGCAGCAGTAGCGGTCGTGATTAAGGTGAACCTTGATAAGCAGGCAAAGAACAAGAGCCTTACGGAGGGAGAGACAGCAATTGAAACATATTTGCAATCCTTTGATGAGGAAAATGAAGAAGGAAAAAAAGCAGAGATTTATACATCCTTTCAATCAGATGAGAAGATTACTTCCGTGATAGAAAAATACTTCCAGAACAAAGAAACGAAAAAGGCAGACTGGTATCAGAATTATTCGAAGGCGAATAAGAAAATGTATCAATATTTCGTGGATTATTTTAATGATTTAATCAGTACGGAAAGCGATAACTTTGAGAATGATAAAAGTATTGCAGCATGCGATACCGTGATAGAGAATCTTAACAATATCAGTGATACACTGGAGCAGGATGCAATCATTAAGTCGGACGATAAGGATAGCATAAAGGATACTCTGTCCAAAGTGATGGGGCGTGTGAATGATGAAATAAATTCCATTGTGGACAATTATAATGCGACCTATGAATCCTATGTAATCAGTGACGTTGAAAACGCTTCAAAAGATGATTTAAATACTGCTATTACAAATTTAAATACTTTAAAAGATGAATTAACAAATTTAGGTACCGATCATTTTACAGATATTATTTCTAATATTGATAGTGATGTTGAAACCTACACTAATAAAGTATCAGAGATTGAAGAAGCAGAAAAGAAAGCAGCTGAAGAAGCTGAAAAGAAGAAACAGGAAGAAAAGAAGAAGAAAGAAGAAGCCGCTTCAAATAATTCAAGTAGTAATAGCAGCGACAATTCTTTAAGTAATAGTTCTTCCATACCATCTAGAGGCGGTTTAAGCCAGAGCTCCTGGGTCATTACCGGGAATTGTTGGGATGATTCAGAAGGACAAAATGTTATTTATAATGCACCACAGGTAATTTATGACGCTTATAATGCAGGTAAAAGTTATATATGGTATGCTCAAGATGGAAAATGTGCTTGGGGTATAGAATACGATACTGTTTGTTACATTTGTGACAGATATGGAAATGTTTTATATACGAATTAATAAATTTTAAAGGAGGAAATCTTATGAAATTTTATGTTGGTGGAAATAAAATAGTTGATAAAAATAATAATTCTATTTTTGGCTGGAGTGCTGTCTGTAAAGATGGCATTCTGGTTGAAAATGGTAATAAGGAGCTGCCGATGGTAGGTTCTGCAGGTCGAAAATAGCTGTGTTAATGGCACAGATATAGAATAATAAATACAAAGGAGACAGAGTGATGGAATTTACAGAACAGGAGAAAAAAGTATTAGCAGATAAGTATGAGACATTCAAGGAAGAAATAGAACTTGCTATGATACAGAATTGTATTGTGGAATGCGAATTGTACTCTCTTCTGGCGGAGATTATCCGGGGAACAAAGAGTGGGGAGAAAATTTCTTTAAGGGATGTTAGTGTTAGAAGAAAGACAAAATTATCCATGTGGTTACATGGAGCAGCTGGTTTTCCGGATTTTGTTGTATTGGAAAGGAAAAAAAGCCGGGATGCAAGAAGGTATGGATGTGTAGAAATAAAATGTCCAGGTAAAAGCAATATATTGAGAATAACAAAGCAGGTTAAAGGGCATATCATATCGTATGGGAGAGTAATTTATACAAATGGATTACAATGGAAATTTTATAGAGTAGATAAAGAACCGGTAAAGGTAATTGTTTTAGGGCGTATAGACCCTCATAATCAGGATTCCGTAATCTGGGAGCCGGTAGATAACTGGTATGAATTGATGAGTTTTTTAGAGGACTGGGATTGGAAATCATAAGATAGGGTTGTCATAGAACAAAATGCAAAAAGACAGGCATATTACACGACAATAGATAGCAGTGTGATATGCCTTTTCTAATTCCCTAGAAGTTACTGTCATTCCATCCCCAGTCTTCGGTTGGGAAGTAAGCAACATAGATTCGTTTCTTCGGAATACCAAGTTCTTCTTCTAAGAGCGTGCAGACTTTTCTTGTCATAAGATTCATCTGCGGCTTGGTCGGATAACCGTAGCATTTCACTTCTACATAAGCAATATCTTTGGTGCTTCCTAGAAAGCAAAGAGAAGCATTCCCTTCGAACCCGGTCATCACCCAGTTTTCACCTTTGCCGAGACAGTCTCTGGTGATGATGCAGAGCTCCTTGGACAGGGCATCTTTTTTGGCAATATCTAAAGTAGCAGTAGTTTTCATGTTAATAAATGGCATTTGAAAATCCTCCTTGCAAATTGATAAGTTAATTGGCTCGTTATATAGGTGAGAGTGAAAAAGCTATGATTCATCAGAATATGGATGCTTGAAGCAAACGGTTAGAGGCACCTGGCATTTCGTACAATATCAGGCAGCACCGGCACATGGATGTGACGGTGAGGTGCAGCTTGAACATGGATGTGAATCTGCACCGGTTGCCGTACGGTATTAGTATTGCGGTAGAAATGCCTGATGCCCCTTACCGTTTTGCCTCGCATCCATATCTGATGAATCATAGAACCTTTCTCAACTCCTATAAAATACCTACCTCAAGTCTACTGTACCAGTCCCATTCTGACAAGAAAAAGATTTGGTATAATAACAACAAATCATATCAAGAGAATAGAATATAACCACAGTTTATAAATGCTATGAGAAACTATAATGGTAAAATTTATTGAATTCTTCGGATAAATAAGCTATGATATAGGATAATGAGCATTACCATAATCAGTAGTTATGAAATTGGGATGCATGCAATAGGAAAAGAAAGAAGGATTTACCCATGAATTATAATGTTGGAGTAATTGCCGGTGACGGAATCGGACCGGAAATTGTAAGCGAAGCAAGAAAGGTGTTAGATGCCATTGGAGCAAAATTCGGACACACCTTTACATATGACGAGATACTGATGGGCGGTTGTTCTATCGATGCAACCGGTGTACCGCTGACCGATGATGCCATTGCACATGCAAAAGCGGCAGATGCAGTTCTGATGGGTTCCATCGGAGGAAATACAGCAACATCACCTTGGTACAAATTAGAGCCATCCCTTCGCCCGGAGGCAGGTCTTTTAAAATTGAGAAAAGCATTGAACCTTTTTGCAAACTTAAGACCGGCATACCTTTATGAAGAATTAAAGGAAGCATGTCCACTGCGTGACGATATTATCGGAGACGGATTTGATATGATGATTATGCGTGAGCTGACCGGCGGTCTGTATTTCGGAGAGCGAAAGACAGAGGAAGTTGACGGTGTGATGACGGCAACCGATACTTTGACATATAACGAAAATGAAATCCGCAGAATTGCAAAACGTGGATTTGACATTGCCATGAAACGCCGCAAAAAAGTGACCAGCGTGGACAAGGCAAACGTGCTGGATTCTTCCAGACTCTGGAGAAAAGTGGTCGAAGAAGTTGCAAAGGACTATCCGGAAGTCACCTATGAGCATATGTTAGTTGACAACTGTGCGATGCAGCTAGTAAAAGATCCAAAACAGTTTGATGTCATTTTAACGGAGAATATGTTTGGAGATATCTTATCCGATGAGGCAAGCATGGTGACAGGTTCCATCGGAATGTTGTCAAGCGCCAGCTTAAACGACACGAAGTTCGGACTCTATGAGCCGAGCGGCGGTTCTGCACCGGATATTGCAGGAAAAGGAATTGCAAACCCGATTGCAACAATCTTAAGTGCAGCCATGATGTTAAGGTATTCCTTTGATCTTGATAAAGAAGCAGATGCCATTGAAAATGCCGTAAAGAAGGTATTAAAGGCAGGCTATCGTACCATTGACATTATGCCACAGGAAGAAGCAAAGAAAGCAACCGTAACCCAGGTAGGAACAGCCAGAATGGGTGACTTAATCGTAGAGAATCTGTAAGAGATAAGAAATTTTCAGACAGAACAATAAAAAAGAGAGGAAGAACGAAGATGAAGAGTGATAATGTAAAAGCCGGAATGCAGCAGGCTCCGCACAGAAGTCTTTTTAACGCTTTGGGATTTACCGAAGAAGAAATGAAGAAACCAATGGTCGGTATCGTAAGCTCCTACAATGAGATTGTACCGGGTCATATGAATCTGGATAAAATCGTAAATGCAGTAAAATTAGGCGTTGCAGAAGCAGGCGGAGTACCGGTTGTATTCCCGGCGATCGCAGTCTGTGATGGAATTGCAATGGGACATATCGGAATGAAATATTCCCTGGTAACAAGAGACCTGATTGCAGATTCCACGGAGTGTATGGCTATCGCCCATCAGTTTGATGCACTGGTTATGGTGCCAAACTGTGATAAGAACGTACCGGGACTTCTGATGGCAGCAGCAAGAATTAATGTACCTACCGTATTTGTTTCCGGTGGTCCGATGTTAGCAGGCCATGTAAAGGGACGTAAGAGAAGCTTATCTTCCATGTTTGAGGCAGTAGGTTCCTATGCAGCAGGTACAATGACAGAGGAAGAAGTAAGAGAATACGAAGAGAAAGTATGTCCGACCTGCGGTTCCTGCTCCGGTATGTATACCGCCAATTCCATGAACTGTCTGACTGAGGCACTTGGTATGGGCTTACGTGGAAACGGAACCATTCCTGCCGTATATTCCGAGCGTATCAAATTAGCAAAACATGCAGGAATGGCAGTGATGGAAATGTATCGAAAAGATATCCGTCCAAGAGATATTATGACAAAAGATGCAATCTTAAATGCACTGACTGTGGATATGGCGTTAGGCTGCTCTACCAACAGTATGCTTCACCTGCCTGCAATCGCACATGAAGTAGGATTTGACTTTGATATTTCCTTTGCAAATCCAATCAGTGAGAAGACTCCGAACCTCTGCCACCTGGCACCGGCAGGTCCGACTTATATGGAAGACTTAAACGAAGCCGGCGGTGTCTATGCTGTCATGAAAGAATTAGCAGATGCAGGACTTTTACATACAGACTGTATGACCGTAACCGGTAAGACCGTAGGCGAGAATATCAAAGATGCAGTCAATAAGAATCCGGAAGTTATCCGTCCACTGGATAATCCATACAGTAAGACAGGTGGTCTTGCCGTATTAAAAGGAAATCTTGCGCCGGACGGAGGTGTTGTAAAACGTTCTGCAGTTGTAGAAGAGATGATGGTTCATGAAGGACCGGCAAGAGTATTTGACTGTGAGGAAGATGCGATTGCTGCGATCAAAGGTGGAAAGATCGTTGCCGGTGATGTTGTTGTGATCCGTTACGAAGGACCAAAAGGCGGACCTGGCATGAGAGAAATGTTAAATCCGACTTCTGCAATCGCAGGTATGGGACTTGGTTCATCCGTAGCATTGATTACAGACGGACGTTTCTCCGGCGCAAGCCGTGGAGCTTCCATCGGTCATGTTTCACCGGAAGCAGCCGTAGGCGGACCAATCGCATTGGTAGAAGAAGGCGACATCATTAAGATTAACATTCCGGAAATGAAGTTAGAGCTTGCAGTATCCGATGAAGAACTGGCAGCCCGTAAAGCAAAATGGCAGCCAAGAGAACCGAAGGTAACAACCGGATATCTGGCACGTTATGCTTCCATGGTTACTTCAGGAAACCGCGGTGCAATTTTACAGATTCCAGGTACCGGGGAAGAAAAATAAGAACCGGTAATCTGTAAATATACAGCAGAAAGATAAGTTGGAAAGAGAGGAAATTTCAATGCTCTTAACAGGTGCTGAAATTGTAATAGAATGTTTGAAAGAACAGGGCGTGGATACGGTATTTGGTTATCCGGGCGGCGCTATCTTAAATGTATATGATGAATTATATAAACATAGTAATGAAATAAAACATATTAACTTCCCATGAACAGGGCGCTTCCCATGCTGCAGACGGGTATGCAAGAAGCACCGGAAAAGTTGGGGTGTGCTTTGCCACCAGCGGACCGGGAGCAACCAACCTGGTTACCGGTATTGCAACTGCATATATGGATTCTGTTCCAATGGTAGCAATTACCTGTAATGTCAATGTGCCGCTTCTTGGCAAAGACAGTTTCAGGAAATTGATATCGCAGGAATTACCATGCCGATTACAAAACACAACTATATTGTAAAAGATGTCAAAAATCTGGCAGATACCATCCGCCGGGCATTCCGCATTGCAAAAAAAGGAAGACCGGGTCCTGTTCTTGTGGATATTCCAAAGGATGTCACTGCAAATAAGGCAGAATATAAAGCACAGCGTATTGAACCGGTACTGCGTGTGACAGAAACCATCCGGGAGGAAGATTTAGAAGAAGCAGCAGATGATTCATCAAAGCGAAAAAAACCATATATATTTTGTGGGCGGCGGTGCCGTAATTTCCGGGGCTGTTCGGATGAATTGAAGAATTTGTGGATAAAAATGGATGCACCGGTTTGTGATACAGCTGATGGGAAAAAAGGTGCATTTAATGGAACGGATGATTTCTATACCGGAATGCTTGGAATGCACGGAACAAAGACGTCCAACCTCGGCGTCAGTGAATGTGATCTTCTGATCGCAGTCGGTGTCCGTTTCAGTGACCGTGTGCATGGAAATGCCAAGAAATTTGCAAAAAATGCCAAAATTCTCACAGATTGATGTCGATCCGGCAGAGATCAACAAAAACATTCATGGTAACATCAGCAGTATTATCGGAGATCTCAAAGAAGTGCTGACAGTCTCAATCAGAGAATTGAAAAACATGAGCATAAAGAATGGATCAAAGAGATTGAGACAATCTCCGAAGAGCTATCCTCTGAAATACAATGAAGAAGGTCTGACCGGTCCGTATGTGATCGAGCAGATCTATAAAGTAACCGAAGGAAATGCCATCATCACGACCGATGTCGGACAGCATCAGATGTGGACGGCGCAGTATTATCGTTACAAAGATCCGCGTACCTTCCTGTCATCAGGTGGCCTTGGAACCATGGGTTACGGTGTTGGTGCTGCGATCGGAGCCAAAGTGGGCAGACCGGATAAAGTGGTACTGAATATCGCCGGAGACGGCTGTTTCCGTATGAACATGAACGAGATTGCGACGGCAACCCGCTACAACATTCCGGTCATTCAGGTTGTCTTGAACAACCATGTTCTGGGAATGGTGCGCCAGTGGCAGACACTGTTCTACGGAAAGCGTTATTCACAGACCATTCTGAATGACGGTGTGGATTTTGTGAAAGTGGCAGAAGCACTTGGTGCAGAAGGCATCCGTGTAACGAAAAAAAGAAGAAGTCGCACCGGCTGTTGAAAAAGCGATCGCACTTGGCAAACCGGTTGTGATCGACTGTGTGATCGACTGCGACGACAAAGTCTTTCCGATGGTTCCGGCAGGTGCACCGATCGAAGATGTATTTGACCAGGACGATCTGAATAAAGAAGCATAAATTCGGTTCTGTAAGCCTTTTTCCAGAACTTGGAAAAAGGCTTGACTAATTTTTAACAAAGTACTATAGTAAAGTGTAGAAAATAAGTGCTGATATCTGGCGGAGTTTTGAAAACAGGCATCAGCACTTGCTATAAAACTCATCACACAACAAAGTGAGAAGTCAAGGAGGATATGAAAGTGAGTAGAGTTTACAATTTTTCAGCAGGTCCTGCTGTACTGCCGGAAGAAGTATTAAAAGAAGCAGCAGCAGAAATGCTGGATTACAAGGGCTGTGGTATGTCCGTTATGGAAATGAGTCACCGCTCACAGGTCTTTGACGATATTATCAAAGAAGCAGAGCAGGATCTGCGTGATCTGATGCATATTCCGGATAACTATAAAGTGCTGTTCCTTCAGGGAGGCGCGTCCCAGCAGTTTGCCATGGTTCCCATGAACCTGATGAAAAACAGAAAAGCTGGCTATATTGTGACCGGTCAGTGGGCAAAGAAAGCATACCAGGAAGCACAGAAATACGGAAAAAGCAAACAAGATTGCTTCTTCCGAGGATAAGACTTTTTCTTACATTCCGGATTGCAGTGATCTGCCAATCAGCCCGGATGCAGATTATGTATACATCTGTGAGAATAATACAATTTACGGAACCAAATACAAAAAACTTCCAAACACAAAAGGTCATACTTTGGTCGCTGATGTATCCTCCTGCTTCTTGTCTGAGCCGGTGGATGTAAGCAAATATGGTATCATTTATGGTGGCGTGCAGAAGAATATCGGACCTGCTGGTATGGTAATCTCCATTATCCGCGAAGATCTGATCACAGACGATGTTCTGGAAGGAACACCTACTATGATGAAATTCAAAACACACGCAGACGCAGGCTCCCTGTACAACACACCGAACTGCTACTGCATCTACATGTGCGGCAAAGTCTTCAAATGGCTGAAGAAAATGGGCGGCCTGGAAGTTATGAAACAGCGCAACGAAGAAAAAGCAAAACTTCTGTACGATTATCTTGACAGCAGCAAGCTGTTCAAAGGAACAGTAGAAAAAGATTCCCGCTCTCTGATGAACGTTCCGTTTGTTACAGGTGACAAGGATATGGATGCCAAATTTGTAAAAGAAGCAAAAGCGGCAGGTCTTGTAAACTTTAAAGGACACAGAACAGTGGGTGGTATGCGTGCAAGTATCTACAATGCTATGCCAAAAGAAGGTGTAGAAGCACTGGTTGCTTTCATGAAGAAGTTTGAGGAGGAGAATCTGTAAAATGAAATATACATGCTTAAACCCGATCGCTTCTGTAGGACTGGATCAGTTCACAGAAGGTTACGAAAAACAGAAAAAATGGAAGATGCAGACGCAGTGCCGGTAAGAAGTGCTGCCATGCATGATCTGGAGCTGCCGGATGGTCTGTATGCAGTTGCCCGTGCCGGTGCAGGTGTCAACAATATCCCGCTTGACAAATGTGCTGACAAAGGTATCGTTGTATTTAATACACCGGGTGCAAACGCAAACGGCGTAAAAGAGCTGGTGATCGCAGGCATGCTGCTGGCTTCCCGTGATATCATCGGCGGTGTGGAATGGGCAAAATCCGAAGCAGGAAGCGAAGATATCGCAAAAAGGCAGAAAAAGAAAAGAAGAAATTTGCAGGATGCGAACTGATGGGCAAAAAGCTTGGTATCATCGGTCTTGGTGCGATCGGTATCCAGGTGGCAAACGTGGCAGAATGTTTGGGTATGGATGTATATGGTTATGATCCGTACATTTCTGTTGATGCGGCATGGAAACTTTCCAAAGGCGTAAAACACATCAAAGATGTGGACGATATTTACCGTACTTGCGATTATATCACCATTCATGTACCGCTTCTGGACTCTACCAGAAAGATGATCAATCAGGATGCAATCGATCTGATGAAAGAAAATGTCGTGATCCTGAACTTTGCACGTGATATGCTGGTAGATGAAGAGGCTGTTGTAAAAAGCCCTCAAAGAAGGAAAAGTAAAGAAATATGTCTGCGATTTCCCGAATACCACAACCGCAGGTGTGGAAAATGCGATCATCATCCCTCATCTGGGTGCATCTACCGCAGAATCGGAAGACAACTGTGCAAAGATGGCAGTTCAGGAACTGATGGAATACCTGGAAAAAGGAAATATCATCAATTCTGTAAACTATCCGAACTGCAGTCTGGGCGAATGCACACATGCAAACCGTATTGCAATCAACCACCGCAACGCAAAGAACATGCTGGGACAGTTTACCGACATTTTTGCAACATCTGATATCAACATCGCAAATATGGTAAACAAGAGCAAAGGCGATTATGCATACTCTCTGTTTGATCTGGACAGCGTAGCATCCGAAGAAGTACTGGATAAGATCCGTGCAGTCGAAGGTGTGCTGAGAGTCAGAGTGATCAAATAAAAAACAAAAGAATAAGAAAAACAAGAGGACAAAAGGCTGTTGCAGTTTTCTGCTTCAGCCTTTTTCAGTACGGAAGAGGCGGCTCATAAACCGAAACGCCCGGACCGTGCAGAGATGGAGGAATGATTATGGCAGAGATCAGAACATTTTGTGCTGTACATCCGGCAGAAGGACTTGCATCTAAACTCGCAGCCCTTCCTTATGATGTCTACAGCCGTGACGAGGCAAGAGAACAGGTAAAAAAGCACCGAAAGCTTTCTGGCGATCGACCGCCCGGAGACCCAGTTTCCAAAAGATCAGGATATGTATGCACCGGAAGTCTATCAGAAAGCACATGATATGTTAGAGGAATGGATCAAAAGAGGCTCCTTTGTGCAGGATCAGCAGAAATGTTACTATCTGTATGAACTGACGATGGATGGAAGGTCACAGACCGGCCTTGTGGCATGTGCATCCATCGACGATTATTTAAACGGTGTGATCAAAAAGCATGAAAATACAAGGGCAGAAAAGAGCAGGACCGTATCCGACACGTGGATACCTGCAATGCACAGACCGGACCGATCTTTCTTGCCTACCGCAAAGATCAGACGATCGCAGAAGTGACAGCAAAAATAAAACAGCAGAAACCGATGTTTGCGTTTGTCTCGGAAGATGGCATCGGACATAAAGGCTGGAGAGTGGATGCAAAAGAGGATATTGCAATAATTGCAGATACATTTGCGAACATAGATAAAATTTATATCGCAGACGGACATCACAGGGCAGCATCGGCAGTCAAAGTAGGGCAGCTTCGCAGAAAACAGCATCCGGATTATGACGGCAGCGAAGAATTTAATTATTTCCTTTCCGTTTTATTCCCGGATGAGGAACTTTACGTTATGGATTACAATCGTGTCGTCCTGGATCTGAACGGACAGACAAGAGAAGGCTTTCTGGAAAACGCAGCGAAAATTTTTGATGTACAACCGGTAAATGCGGCATATCATCCGCAGAAAAAGGGTACTTTTTGGCATGTATCTTAGCGGTCAGTGGTATCATCTTACGGCAAAGGCAGATCTTACAAAAGACGATCCGGTGGAAGGTCTGGATGTCGCTTATCTGCAAAGAGAATTTTGCAGCCATATCTGGATATCCAGGATCCGAAAACATCAAAACGCATCAGGTATGTGGGCGGGATCCGCGGACTTTCCGAGCTGGAGCGTATGGTTGATCATGTAAAAGAGACGCAGCAGAAAGATGCGGTGGCTTTTTCCATGTATCCGACTTCCATGGCAGAACTGTTTGCCGTAGCCGATGCCGGCATGCTGATGCCGCCGAAATCCACATGGTTTGAGCCAAAATTAAGAAGCGGACTGTTTCTGCATATGTTATAATTTTTTTGCTTTTTTACTGTTGGTGTTTGTGTTAAAATAGAATAATAATACTTGGGGTGCGAAGCATGGAACAATCCGCAGGTATCATAATTTAAGAAACATTATGGGCAAGCAGCAAAGCGGATTGCGAATATCCGCTTAAATACATAAGGGAGGGTTTGAAGATTATGGACAACAAATTATATGAAATGATGGACTGGGCAGCAGTAGAGGGATTGTATATTCAGAAGAAGATCATCCGCACGATATTCTGGGGGCACATGTGACAGAAGAAGGGATTCTGATCCAGACGTTTTCTGCCGACGGCAAAGAGTGTGACAGTGGTGTTGAAAGACAGCAAAAAGAATATCCGATGGATTTAGAGGATGAGGAAGGCTTTTTCGCTGCACTGCTTCCGGGTAAAAGAATTCCGAAATATCATTATCACGTAGATTTTGGAGAAGAAGCAGACGGAAAAGAAAATATCGTAGAATACGAAGATCCATATCGTTTTGCACCGCAGATCACGGAAAAAGAAACGAAGAAATTTAATGCAGGCATCTGCTACGATATCTACGAAAACTGGGATCACATCCAATGACGGTCAATGGTGTGGAAGGTGTTTTGTTTGCAGTATGGGCACCAAATGCCATGCGTGTCAGTGTGGTCGGAGATTTCAACCTCTGGGATGGCAGACGTCTGCCGATGAGAAGACTGTGGGATTCCGGTATTTTTGAACTGTTTGTACCGGGACTTGCTGCAGGACAGCTCTATAAATATGAAATCAAGGCAAAGGGAGGGCTGACATTCTTAAAAGCAGATCCGTATGCCAATGCTGCACAGCTTCGTCCTGACACGGCATCGGTGATCACAGACCTGAGTCAGTATGCATGGAAAGATGAAGCATGGCTGAAACAGAGAAAAAAAATGCAGACAGTAAGAAGGCTCCGATGTCCATTTATGAGGTACATCTTGGCTCATTCCGCAAGCCGGAGGACGGCAGGGAGTTTTACAATTACCGTGAACTGGCTGTGATGCTTGCGGACTATGTAAAAGAGATGGGCTATACGCATATTGAGCTGATGCCGGTTATGGAGCACCCGTTTGACGGTTCCTGGGGCTATCAGGTGACCGGATACTATGCACCGACCAGTCGTTACGGCACACCGGAAGATTTCATGTATTTCATGGACTATATGCATGCACAGGGCATCGGCGTGATTCTGGACTGGGTACCGGCACATTTTCCGCGTGATACGTTTGGACTGGCTGCCTTTGACGGAACCTGTCTGTATGAGCATCTCGATCCGAGACAGGGGTATCATCCACACTGGGGCACACTGATCTATAATTACGGTCGTCCGGAAGTCAAGAATTTCCTGATCGCAAATGCACTTTTCTGGGCAGAAAAGTATCACATTGATGGTATCCGTATGGATGCGGTGGCTTCCATGCTCTATCTTGATTATGGAAAAAACGAAGGAGAATGGGTGCCGAATATCTACGGCGGAAACGAGAATCTGGAAGCAGTCGAATTTTTCCATCATCTCAATTCCATCTTTAAACAGAAGGAGCCGGGGGTTCTGATGATTGCCGAAGAATCCACAGCATGGCCGAAAGTAACGGGAGCCGTTGAGGATGAGGGTCTTGGCTTTGACTACAAATGGAACATGGGCTGGATGAATGACTTCATTTATTATATGTCACTGGATCCGATCTTCCGTACCGCAAATCATGGGGCGCTGACGTTCAGCATGGTTTATGCGTACAGTGAAGATTATATCCTGACCTTGTCACATGACGAGGTTGTACACGGCAAAGCATCCATGATCGGCAAGATGCCGGGTGACCGTGAGCAGCAGTTTGCAAACTTACGTGCCGCTTATGGATTTATGCTGGCACATCCGGGCAAGAAGCTTTTGTTCATGGGACAGGATTTTGCACAGTATGATGAGTGGGCAGAGGATCGGTCACTGGAGTGGGAGCTTTTGCAGTATGATGAGCACAAGCAGATGCAGAATTATGTGAAAGCACTCAATACATTTTACAAAGAGCATCCGGCACTTTACGAAATGGACTATGATCCGGATGGATTTACCTGGATCAATAATATTTCTGCCAATGAAAATATGGTAGTCTTTACCAGAAACACAAAGAAAAAAAGAAGAGACGCTGCTGATCGTCTGCAATTTCTCACCGCTGACTTACGAAAACCACAAGATCGGCGTTCCATACCCTGGAAAATACAAAGAAATCTTTAACAGTGACAGCAAAGAATTCGGAGGCAGCGGAGTCGGTAATCCGAGACTGAAACAGTCAAAAAAATCAGAATGCGATGACAGAGCGGATTCGATCCTGATCACGGTTCCGCCGATGAGCATTACGGTTTTTTCATTATACAAAAGCGGCAGCCGGAAGAGCGGTCAACAAAAAACGGCAACAAAGAAAACAGCCGAGAAAAAAGTTACCGAAAAGAAAACAGCCGAAAAGAAAGTGGCTGCTGTAAAAGAAACGGAAAAGAAAACAGCTGAGAAGAAAAGCAGTGAAAAAGTAACTTCGATCAAAGCCGCTTCTGAGAAAAAAAAGCAGCTGCAAAGAAAACAACCGCAAAACAAGGAACCGGTAAGCAGGCAACCCCAAAAGCAGAGCTGGAGATGGCAGCTGCAAGTGAAGAAAAAGTGACAAAGACGGCAGAAAAAGCACCGAAAAAAAGCCTCAAAGAAGAACTGGAAGCCAAAATCGCAGAAAGTGCAAAGGCAGAGGAAGAAAGAAAAAAACAAGACAACGGGCAGAAAACCGGCCGCAAAGAGCAGACGAAACAAGCAGCAGGAGAAATAGCAGATGGAACAAATAGCAGAGAATACGGCAGATTCGCTGACCGAAAGTGTAAAAGAAGTCAATCAGTTTACACAGTATTTTCAGGGGAAAATGCCGGGGCTTATGGATCTGGGCATCAAACTGGTCATTGTCCTGATCGCATTTTTTGTCTGCCGCAAGATCATTCAGCTGATCCTGAAGATCTTTGGCCGGTCCTTTGAACGAGCCGGGATGGAGGCAGCATCCGCACACTTCACACTTTCCATTATGAAAGCCATCATGTACGTGATGGTGGTGGCAGTCATGGCCACTTTTCTCGGAGTGTCCGGAGCGTCGGTTGCTGCACTGATCGGCTCGATGGGAGTCGGCGTTGTGCTGGCGTTAAAAGAATCGCTTTCGAATATTGCGGGGGATTTATCTTATTGTTTATGAAACCATTTGTCAGCGGAGATTATATCCACGAAGACACCCATGGAAATGAAGGAACCGTGGTGAAGGTGGATCTCTTTTATACGACACTTCTGACGATCGATAACCGTACCGTATCGATTCCAAACGGAATCATCACCAACAGCAGTCTGACGAACATTTCAAAGCAGGATAAGCGGCAGCTGCGTGAAAAGGTAGGGATTTCCTATCGAAACGATATCAATGAGGCAAGGAAAGTGCTGCTCGCTATTTTGCAGAAGGATGCGGCCATTCTGAAAGAAGAGAAGATCGAAGTGGTCGTTGAAAGTCTTGGAGACTCCGGTGTGATCCTCGGGTGGCATGCCTGGGTAAGACCGCAGGATTATTTTCCGGCAAAATGGCGGATCACCGAAGAAATCAAATACAGATTTGATGAAAATCAGATTGAGATCCCATATCAGCAGATTGATGTGAAGATCAGCCGGTAAGAATATCCGGTAAAAGCAGGAGGAGTACAGAGTTTCCTGCCTGTGTCGGTCAATGTAGAAAAATGACAATGACAGAGGGAGAAAAACAGAAATAAGGGGCAAGTTACAGGAGGATAAAATTTTATGGAAACAAAGAAAAACGGTGTGCAGGCGGAAGCTCATACAAAAAGAGCAGACTTCCGGCGGACATGCCCACAGTCACACGCATGTGCTGGAGGACGGAACAGTTGTCACGCATACGCATACGCACAGTCACGAACATACAAAAGCAGTGCTAAACCGTCTCTCCCGTGCAATCGGACACCTGGAGTCCATCAAGAAAATGGTGGAGAACGGCAGAGACTGCAGCGAAGTGCTGATCCAGCTTTCCGCAGTCAAAGCGGCGATCAACAATACCGGAAAAGTCATCCTTCAGGACCATATCCAGCATTGCCTGGTAGATGCGATCGAGTCCGGAGATATGAAGGAAATCGAAGAATTGAATAAGGCAATTGACAGGTTCATTAAATAGTGTATAATAATTCAGTAGACTTTTTAACGATGAATTTCATTAGAATCTGCTGCAGAAGATGCGGCCGAAGAGGAAAGCATGAAGAAAGACAAAACACGCAAGAAAAGTTCTGCATATAAAAAATATCGCAGACACAAGATTTTATTTATCACAGAACTGATTATTTTGATTCCGCTGCTGGTATTTGGCTTTTTGTATGTACAGTTCGAAAAGAGACTGGGAAATATTGATACCGTGAACATTCAGTCCGGTGATATCCAGGTGAACGAAGAAGTGGAGAACAATGCAGTTCTGCATGGCTATACCAACATTGCCCTGTTCGGTGTTGATTCCCGTGACGGAAGTATGGATTATACAAACACCGATACGATCATCATTGCGAGCATCAATAACGACACGAAAGTGGTAAAATTGGTATCCATATACCGTGATACCTACCTGAATATCGGTGAAGACCGTTATGGAAAAGCCAATGCAGCCTATGCGAACGGCGGTTATAAATGGGCGATCAATATGCTGAACCAGAACCTGGATCTGGACATCACGGATTTTGTAACGGTGAATATGAATGCACTGGTAGAAGTAGTAGATGCACTTGGCGGTTTTGATTTTGATCTGACAGACGAAGAGGTTGTACATATGAACAACTACTGTGTCGGAACTTCTGAAATCACAGGAAAATCTTATGAACGTATCGAGCCGGAAGTGGCGGGCACGTATCATCTGAACGGTGTGCAGGCAGTATCCTACAGCCGTATCCGTTATACAGCCGGAAACGATTACAAACGTACCGAACGCCAGAGAGAGCTGATCGCCAAAATCGTGGCAAAAGCAAAAAAAGCAGATATGAAGACGCTGGTAGATATCATGGACAATGTGTTCCCGAAGATCTCCACCAGTCTCAGCAAATCGGATATTGTATCTCTGGGAATGAATATGTTGTCTTATCAGCTGGGGATACCTGCGGATTCCCGTTTGAACACCGTACAAGTGATCTGAGCGGAGATTCCGAAGTTCCGGTTACCTTATCCTGGAATGTTACCAGACTGCATGACTACCTGTTTGGCATCAAAGATTATGAGCCGTCCGCAGGTGTACAGGAGCGAAGTGCTCATATCGAAGAAGTCAGCGGATTCAGCAAAGGCAGTGCCGTCAGCAAAGAAAATTATACGCTGAACGGAGAAGAAGCCGGAAAAGATGTCGATGACAATATTCCGGGAATCCAGGAGACCGAGTCTGAGACAGAAACCCAGACGCAGGAAGCGGCAGTCAGCGATAATGGTGACGGCAGTGTTTATGATGATAATTCTTACGATCAGGAGCAGTATAACGATTACAGCCCGGATGGATATAATTACGATGAAGAATATTGAGTCGAGCAGATATCTGCAATGGAAATGGGAAATGTATTTGACTTAGTTAAATTGTAATTATTTTTGTGAAAATACTTGCAAAACAGACAATAATCATGTATAATAATTTGAGTCAGCAGCAATACTGCTGACCGATGCTGGAATAGCTCAGTCGGTAGAGCACTTCACTCGTAATGAAGGGGTCGAGGGTTCAAGTCCCTTTTCCAGCTTGACAGAAAAAAAATACCGGAAATCCAGTAAAATCAAGGGTTTCCGGTATTTTTTGCGTTCTGAAACAGCTATTTTTCTGATGCATAAAACCGCCTGAAACAGTGCGAAAAAGTGTAAAATGTTGGGAAAGTGTAGTCAAAATGTAGTCAGATTGTAGTCACTTTTTTCAGTGCTGTCAGAAGCATTATTTTGATATGATTTTTTTGCGAAATCGTTCAGCTTCTGGATGGATTTTCCTTCCTGTCTCCGCAGTTCTGCGTATGTATCCAGCAGCATTTTCGAATTGCTGTGTCCCATGATTTCCACCGCTTCCATGATATCAATACCGGAATAATACAGCATGGTTGCATATTCATGCCGGAATGTATGCGATCCCAGCCCCGGACACATATCTACATCGAACTTGATACGACCGTTTTCGTAGTGATGTGTGCCGCCGCAGGCAGTGTTCAATGTCCGCTTGATCCGCTCGAACAGTCTGCGATACTGCGACTTTTTCAGATAGCTGCCATCAGTTCCGGGAAACAGAAGATTACCCTGTAATGTAGACAGATACTTTTTCAGGACGTCCGCCAGTGGATCCAGCAGATAGATCTCACGCTCTCCACTGTCTGTTTTCGTGTCTTTGAGCACGGCAGTTTCTCCAACGAACTTAACTGCCTTGTTGACAGTGATCTTTTTCCGGGCAAAATTGATATCAAACCGTGTCAGAGGGATGATCTCCTGCCGCCGCATTCCGGTATACAGCAACATATGCAGCAGTGTACTTGCCTGCGGATCCAGCTCTAAGTCTTCCAGGTGGATACGTTCCAGCTCTGTCAGTGCCCGTTTTTCTTCTTCGGTGCAGGATCCTTTTCGATATTTTCCGCAACATTCTTGAACAGCAGGCCGTCATCAATGGCAGCACGCATGATCTGGTTGACTGTCTGGTAGTAACGACGCTGCAGATCAGCGTGACCTTTCAGTGCATTGTAACCGGTCTGAATATCTGTTTTCTTAATCTGCAATAGTTTGAGACCATCGAGTGCGGCAGTGTGGTTTTTCAGAATGTTCCGATATCCTTCGATCGTGTTCGTTTCACGACCGGCTTTATACAGCTCCAGCCACTTCCATTTATACGCCCCGAATGTCACGTTCTTTTCTGATACATAGATGCCTTTGCTGGTCTGCTCGATCACCTCGGCTTTCTTGCGTTCCAGTTCCGCAACACTACGACCGTATACCTGTATGCGGACTCTTTTTCCGGTTTCCGGATTTATTTCATCGGTAGTTACCCATGCGGCGTACCTGCCGTCTTTTCTTTTTTTTGTATTTTGCCATAATATATCATCCTCCTTAAAAATGAGTATAAAAATACACCTGTACAGGTGCTGGAGGATTGTGGTATAATCTTCTTGTTCAAGGAAGAATTATGCCGGTCTCCAGACCTGTATAGATTCGTTGATCCGCTTCGGTGCTGGTAACACTGGGGCGGATTTTTTTGTTGTTTGGTTGTTTTTAGATACTATCAAAATAAGTTTTGATTTTTTCAATGCAATCGTTTTTACAATTTCCATACATACGCTCAAGACTTGCACAAGAAGAAATCAATTGTATTAAGTCAGCCTGTATAAAATCATGATTTTCTTCAATAAGGTTTTTGTATAATGCAATATTTCAGTGGCAGAGTTCATGTGGCATACAGAATCCATATATTCATCTAACTGTAATTTGTAGTTAGAAAAAAATATTGTCATTGCTATTTTCAAGAATATCCTCTTGCTCGATATCCAGAAGACTATTATTGTCGGAAGCTGTTATGACTGTGTTGTCGGATATGTATTTTTTAATAACTACCTTTGCACATTTAATCAACGGAAGTATATTAAGTTCCAACTGAAAATATTATTATCTTTTTCAATTCGAAGATAAAAGAAAAGTCAGCACCAACAAAATCTAATCTGTCATAATTTTCAAAATCCGGCAGGGCGGCAATTATGACCGGTGTTCCCGGCAGGCGGCAATTATGACCGGTCCCCGGTCTACGATCGGTGACATAGTGACCGGTCAGGTATGCCCAACACTGGCAACTATGGAACAGTTGGCAGCAGGGTTGAAAACCACAATTTCAGAGTTGTATGACTCAAAATACAAGTGATTTTCAAAAAGCGTCCGGGATTCCGGACAACGCACAACTTTTTTCCTCCTGAAACGTTTGTTAAGATGAAAGGAAAATTTTGCTAAAACAAATGTTCGAAAACAGTTGCATCACAAATATTTCTGTGATAATATGAAATCAAAAGTTTTTCGAACAAATGTTTGAAAAAACGTGATCGGGAGGTACATATGATGGAAACGGTAAAAAAATAAAATTATAGGTCTGTTGGATAAGCTTGAAACCGTCAGAATTGGATCTTGTTTGAAAATAATTCTGAGAAGCTTCTGGACTAGGCGAAAGCCTAGTCTTTTTTTTAATTTTATTTGCGATATCCTCAAGAACTTGCCACTCACTTTCATCTAATGCAGCCAGTGCAAAAAGCAGACGTTTTGACTTTAAATGATCCGCTTTGCTTTTAAACAGATCAGCACCTAACCGAGCAATTTCGTCATTTCTATCTATAGGTGCTTTCATGTCACCCTTGCCTTCTGTAAGCCATTCTTTGCGAATTTTGTACTTTTCGCATATGTCATCTATCAACCGATCGTTTGGAAGAGCATCGTCTTTATTAAGATTTCCAAATGTAGCTGGTGTTACATTTAAGTCCTTTGCCAAAGCGGTTTGTGTTTGTGTTTTCTTTCTTTAAAACCTTTCTTACATTCGATATATTAGTTCGTTCATTCTAATCACCTCCCTCTGTTATTCCAAACAAAACAACAAAAAAAAAACTGAAAGTCAAAAAAATTTAAACTGAGTTGCAAAAAATGTAACATGATTGACAAATGAACTTAGAAGTGATAAATTAAACCAAGTTACATATGATAAAGGTTACCAAAATCAAGAAGGTAGGTGATTAAATGACGAAGCAGGAGAGAATCAAAAGATTTTCTGAAACAATCGAGGCAGTACCGAAGAAAAGAAAGATTACATTCTTGGTATCGCAGAAGGAATGGCAGAACATAATGAAGGTCTGGAAAAAAGATATTCGCAGACAAAGCAGAACAGAAAGCCGAAACGGGGCAGAGTCCCCGTCCGATCACGATTAACGTGGTCCTGTTGGCTGTTCTGGAAGGAGAGAATCTGAATGATGAATGAATAAGAAAGTTGAGGTGGCAAAATGGAAGAACTTAAAAAAAGCCTGGCAATCATCAGAAGCAACGCAGGATTCTGAGAGCCAGAGACACTCTCGAAGAGCAGAAAGGAGAAACGAAAAAGGGTGATAAGATGCCAAAAAGCAATTTTGTCAGCCCAAAACAGACGAGCGTCTTGATTTTCGGATGGAGTCCGTTGACGGCGGAATGTCAAGAAACAAAATGGTAAAAGAGCTTTCAGTCAAAACCGGCATCAAAAAAGTACGCAAGCAAGACGGCAGCCGGAGACCATGACAATCGGTCCCAAAATCTTGAAAGACACATTGAAGATCGACAATCATCTTTTGATGAAAGCACTGATTGAAGGGAGATAAAAAGCAGATGAAAAGAAGAGAAACAGAAGTAACAGAAGAAGCGGAAGAAACAAGCGGAGCTGGTGTACTCCCCGATCGTAGCCACAGTGGCAGCAATATTTGCCTTCTGGTGGCTGGGAAAGTACAGCACGATTTGTGAACGCGATATTATAGGCACTGCAATTACAGTATGGTGTGCGGTACTGATCCGTGTGCTGATGTGGGTGAGCAAGGAGGAAGCAGAATGAGCAAGATTATTAAGGTTAGTACGGATCTGGAAGTGACCGTGCATGATTTCCCACAGGGAACGATAAGAGAGCAGAATAGACAGCTCTGTGAGCTGATCGGGAACGGATGCGAGATGATCGAGCACGTCATGCCAAGACGACTGTATAACGAATTAAGTCATACGACAGAAGTTAAATGTGAAAACAGCAAGTGTGTGGCTATGCTGGTTGACGAAGAGTTTCTGTTCAAGAATGAACTTCAGCTTAACCCGATTGGCTGCTATCTGTACGAAACCGACAAACACGGCTCCCCAATCATGGGAAACATTTTGTTTGTAGGTGATACATATACAGGCGATGGCATTACGTTTTCAGGGATTGAAGAAGAGACATTCAACAAATTGTATGAGCAGTTGAAGCAGCTGGCATGGAAAGCGGGGACAAAATGACAGCAGAAGAGAGAAGAAAATGGATTGGTGTATTACTGGATAAGGTACTGACAATTCATGAACAGGGAAAACATTATGTCAGTCTGGATATTAACAATCTTGATTATTCAATAATGGTCACCGTAACTGCAATAAAACATGGATGGGGTGCAAATAGAGGGTATGATTTCTATAAATACTGTATTATGGATCTTGGTACAAAAGAACTTCCAGTAATGGTCGAGTATCTGGACAGCCTGATCGAGGACGAGGAGGAAAGCAAATGATCGGAGTAAGCGAAGGGAAAGACCAGGAAGCCAGAGCCATCCTGGAACTGGCCGGGATTTCGGACAAGTACCGGATCTGGCACCATAATAGTATCTATGTGCATGCAATAAATGAAGAGACGAAAGAATCGGTGATCGTTGAGAAAGCGACACTCGAGGTAGTAAAAAAGTCCCGGTGCTTTGGCGGGCGATCCTCATCTGGCGAAAGATCGAACGCGATGAGGAAACGATCCAGATGCTGATCGACATTGAAAGCGATTTCTGGCAGAACAATGTCAAGGCAGACAAGATGCCGGCACCGGATGGAAGCAAGGCAGCGGAAGAGCTGTTGCAGAAGTATTATGGAAGTTCCGAACCGGAAAAGATGATCCCGCTGGTTGATTTTGACGAGAAACTGGAACGCCGTGCAGAGATCAGCGACCTTCAGGAGAAGCTGGAGAAAGAGAAGAAGCAGATTGAGCAGGAGATCAAGGTTTATATGGAAGATGCAGAGATGGCAGTATCGGATCTGTACCGCGTCACCTGGAAGAGCGTGACCGCGAACCGTGTGGATTCGAAGCAGCTGAAAGCAGATTTCCCGGAAATCTACAAACAGGTATTGAAACAGTCTGAAAGCAGACGGTTCACCGTAAAAAAGAGCTGAGAGAGCATAAGGAGGAAGCAAGATGGCAGTAAAAGACGCACTGGCAGAAAAGACCAGCAGAAAGAATGAAGCAGTGAAGCTGACAAAAAACATGAGCATTGCAGACATGATCAAGGCAATGGAGCCGGAAATCAAAAGGCTCTGCCGCAGGTGATCACACCGGAGCGTTTCACACGCATGGCATTATCCGCACTGAACACCACACCAAAGCTTGCAGAGTGTTCGCAGATGTCCTTCCTCGGGGCACTGATGAACGCAGCACAGCTTGGTCTGGAACCGAACACGCCGCTGGGACAGGCGTACCTGATCCCGTACAAAAACAAGGGAAGATTAGAGTGTCAGTTCCAGATCGGCTACAAAGGGCTGATTGATATGGTGTACCGCAACGAAAACATCCAGACCGTGCAGGCACAGTGTGTATATGAAAATGATGATTTTCAGTATGAACTGGGACTGGATCCAAAGCTGGTGCACAAACCGGCATTGAAAGACAGAGGAAACCTGATCCTTGTATATGCACTCTGGAAATCAAAAATGGCGGCTTCGGTTTTGACCAAAGCTGTTCACGTTCACCGTACCGGGCAAGCCGCAGGGCAAAGCCCGGGCGAGAACATTCCACAACAGCAAGAGCGATAAAATGAGCAGCGTGACACCGGAAAAGACGGTGCTGTACGAAAACCTGATCAAGACCTGTTTCCAACAGAAATACGGACAGAAACGGTTTTCGGATGATGCGTATGTGGTTGCTAATATCTTGGCGTATTTTGAGCCGCCTAAGAGCATCTCGAAGAAGAAAAGAAGGCAGAGATGCTGGAAGGGAAGATCTGGCCGGCAAAGAAGCCGGACAGTGACAACATCGCAAAGGTTGTGCTGGATGCCCTGAACGGCATCGCATACCATGATGATACGCATTTAATTACGCTGATGCAGCTCGATACATAAAAAGAGAAACAGGAGGCTGGTATGGAACAAGGAAGAAGCAGGAAGGGAACCGCAGGTGTCCGGATGGATGCAGAATTCTTCTCAGACAGAAAGATAAAGATCCTGAAAGCCCGCTATGGGGCGGATGGGATTGTCCTGTACCTGTATCTCCTATGTGAGATCTACAAGACAGGGTATTACTTACAGGTTGACGATGATTTTGAATATATCATCTCGGACGACCTGAACATGGATGGCAACAAGGTAAAGCAGGTCTTAAACTTCTTGCTGGAACGGTCACTGTTTGATAATACACTTTTCCAGTCGGACAAGGTTTTGACCTCTGCCGGAATACAGAGGCGTTATCAGGCGATGGTAAAAGCCAGAGCCACGAAAACGCCGATCACAGCCGAGAGGTTCTGGCTTCTTTCGGAAGAAGAGACCGAAACCTTTATTAAAGTGAACCCTTCTTTAAATTCTTCTGAGAAAAAAGCGGTTTTTCCGAGAAAAAATAAGGATAATTCCGAAAAAAATGACACAAAAGGAAAGGAAAAGAAAGAAGAGTATATAGATATAGATACGGCTCCGCCGGATTCCTATTTTTCTGATGATTCCCTGAACAAAGCCTTCCTGCTGTTCCTGAAGACCAGGAGAAGGAAGGTGCAAGGATCACAGAAGAACAGGTGAAGCTGTTGAAAAAGAGGATCTTAAGGAATTGTCAACGGATCCGAGGGAGATGGAGGCGATTGTCAGAAAAGCGACTGTAAGCGGCTGGAAGAGCTTCTATCCAATCAAGAAGCAGCCAGCAGCCAAGAAGAAGGAAAAGAAAACCTACAGTAAAGAATACATTCAATGCATTTCCGCAAAGGGACTATGATTTCGACGCACTGGAAAGAACATTGAACGAGTAAGGAGGCAATATGGGACAGCTGAAGATTTTTGAAAACGAAGAGTTTGGCAGTATCCGAACCGTGACGAGAGACGGAGAAGTGTGGTTCGTGGGGAAAGATGTGGCTGAGGCGTTAGGATACGGAAAAGGGAAATCATTAGCAAATGCCGTTTCTGATCACGTTGATCCATGACAAAAGGTCACCAAAATGATGACCCCTGGAGGAAATCAGAAGGTGACTATTATTAATGAGTCAGGATTATACTCACTCATTCTCAGCAGCAAATTAGAATCAGCGAAACGTTTCAAACGTTGGGTTACCTATGAGGTGCTGCCGACAATTCGCAACACTGGTAGCTATGACATGGACGAATATTCGCCAGAGATGAAAGCGATCCTGATGCATGATAAGAAGCTGGTGAAGATTGACAACCGTGTGACAGATCTGGAGAATCACATGACCATTGACTACGGCCAGCAGACAGTTCTTGGCGATGAGGTCAACAAGGCAGTCCTGGACGCACTGGGCGGCAAGCACAGCAATGCCTACAACGAGATCGGCAGAAAGTATTCGCGGAGTGCAACCGTGACCGGTCAAAAGCGGTATTTCTGGCTGGCAGTAACCGCAGATGAGTATGAGCTGCCGCTGGCCGTCGAGGATACGGCAGCGGCATTAGCAAGGCGGCTGGGAGTCAGTGAGGATACCGTCAGGGTGATGGAATACCGCGGAAAAAATGAAAGGTACAGAAAAACGAGAAAAGGACCGATGCCGGGCTTTGGAACCCGGTACAAGGTCCGGAAAGTAGAGGTGGATGGATAACATGGCAATATACCATAAAACGTTGCAGTATCACGAAGGTGAGAAACAGCCAGGGCTTCCAGTGCTGAAAAATAATGAACAGCGGAGAGCGTGGCTCAGAAAATACAAAGAATGGGGATTGTGGTACGAAGACGAGAATATTGGATGTGTTATTTTGCAACGGGCGATTGAGAAACATATATCATTCCGTGAACTCATTCCGAGTTCATCTGAGATGTTACAGTGAACACATACCCAACAGTGTGGACAATACATTACAGAAGGGAAAGAATTACGCTGGAAAAAGCCATGGTTGAGGCGTTCATGAAAGGGGCAGGAAGATGAGCGATGAAAGCAGCAGAAAAAAAAAAAAATAAAACGTAAAGCACATTATGATCATCTGGAGCAGAGTGTTGATGCTGATGCAGCCAGAAGATTCCATGAACCAGCCGCAGTAAAGAGCAAGATGACAAAACTGGCATCAGTCAAAATTATAGAACATTACATAGAACACACCGATGATGAAGACGGTGAAATCCTGGAAATAATAGCAAGGAAATGCATGAGGGGAGGCGATGCCGGTGGAGATGACAGAAAACGACAAGAAAAAGGAGTTCCTGCGAAGATACAGGGAATGTGAACGGAGGGAGCAGGAGATCCTGGAAGAGATCCAGAGACTCGGATGGATCAGATGTTTCCATCCATGGTCAATGACGGGATGCCGAAAGGCAGCCAGCAGTCTGATCTGTCGGATTATGTGGTAGCTATGGAGAGACAGATCGGCCGGCTGAAACGGGAACGGCTGAAAAAAGCAAGGACACGTGAACAGATCGACCTGGCAATCAGACGTATGGAGAACCCGGATGAGCAGAGGGTGCTGCGACTGAGGTATCTGTGGGGGCTGAATTGGGACGATATCGGAAGAAAGATGGGGTATGATCCAAGACATGCAAGAAGAATTCACGGATGGGCATTAAAAATTTCAAGATGTCCTAGAATGTCCGCCTTGACATGTGATATAGTGTAATCAGTTCAGTTTGGGAATGATGCTGACATGATTGGTTCTTTTCATTTACCTCCGTATATTGTATATCTGCCGGGTCTCAACAGCCCGGCAGCATTGGAACATAGCTCAGTCGGTGAGAGCAGCTGGTTCATAACCAGTGTTTGTCGAAGGTTCGAGAGATGGGGGCAGCTGGTTCATTTTCCGCAGGAAGACATCTCAGTGTGTGTCGAACAAAGGAAGGTGAGGTGATTGGCCAACGGAAGCACCGCTGGAACATTAAATCCGGGGCATGCGATACGTTCAATGGGAAGTTGAGCTTTGAATACATCGTGAACGCAACGCACCGCTGGATAAATCAGTACGTTCCGGGAAGTCTTTTGTCATTCCCTTCCGGATCCGTGAGAGGGCGGGAAAACCGGGGCTGAATGTGATCCTTGGCGTGTCGAAGGAATCCATCGAGCGAAACGTGCTCCAGCCGATGCGTGAGATCTATACCGATAAGCTGGTCGGCAACATCAACAACCGCAACATTGCAAGGGTATGCGGTGAGGATGTCTACTGCCTGGGGGCGGAGAAGGTCAGCCAGGTTGCCAAGATCCAGGGTGCGAGCATCAAATACTGCTACGGGGATGAGATCGCCAAGTGGAACAAAGAAGTGTTCCAGATGCTCAAATCACGACTCGATAAGCCTTACAGCTGCTTTGACGGGTCATGCAACCCGGAGCATCCTACCCACTGGCTGAAAGAGTTCCTGGACACACCGGAGCTTGATATCTACCTGCAAAAGTACACGATCTTTGACAACCCGTACCTGGATCCGGCTTTTGTGGAACAGCTCTGCAGGGAATACGATGGCACGATCTACTACGACCGCCTGATCTTAGGACTCTGGAAGCGTGCAGACGGTTCGATCTACAAGAAGTTTGCAGACCACCCGGAAGCGTTCCGGTGCGGGATCGTAGAACATCCCGGAAGCAGCCCGGACTGCAAGGAGCTTCGGAAGCAGGACCTTGTATCCATCGAGATCGGTCTGGACTTCGGCGGCAACAAGTCCGGCCATGCGTTCGTGGCAAGAGGGTACACGGACAATTACCGGGATGTGATCGCCCTGAAATCCCGCCGGGTCATGGCAAAAGAGAAAGACGACCCGATCGACAGCAACCGTCTGGATCAACTGTTCTGTGATTTCGTGCAGGATGTGATCGACCAGTATGCGGATGTTGTAAGACACTGGGATACCATCGAATACTGCAACGTAGAAACGGTCTTCTGGGACAATGCAGCAACCGTGCTGGGTAATTCCATCCGAACGCGGTCGAGAAGCGTTTCCGTGGATCAGCGTGAAACCGGCAAAGAAGAAACGTGTAAATGACCGTATCAATGCGACCGTCAGGCTTATGGGAGCCGGGCGGTTTTTTTCTTACAGACGACTGCGATAGCCTGGAAACAGCATTTTCGGATGCGGTCTGGAACAGGGAGAAACAGGATGATGAGCGGCTGGACGATGGCAGCACGGACATAGACAGCCTGGATGCGTTCGAGTACACCATAGAACGCGACCTGAAGGAACTCATCCAGGAGGTGGAGGATGTTTGATTTTGCAAAACGGATATGGAGAGAGGTGAGGAGATTGTTTGATTATACGACACTGAAAACAGCCCTGGGGCGTGAACTGACGCTGTCACAGTCCATGGTCGAAGCCCTGGAAAGCTGGGGCGGCATGATGGACGGAAGGCACCGTGGTGCGTGGACCCGGTGGTGTCGCTTCGGATTGAGTCCGGTATCTGCCGCGAATTTGCGGATGCGGTGCTGGTTGAGATGGAAAGCTCCATCCTGAACAATGACCGGCTGGATGCGGCTTACCAGAGGGGCTGTTAGACCTGAATGAGAACCTGCAGGACGGTCTTGGCTTCGGCTCTTTTTTATCCTGCGGCCGCTGGGGCAGACAGGACCGAGTTCGTCACAGCTGATAAGTTCGTGCCGGTCCGCTTCGATGATTCCGGGAAACCGGTCGATGTTGCTTTTCTGACCGTTAAGCGGGTGGGGAATATGACTATTACACGAAAATGGAGCGTCATTACTTCACGAACGGAAACCTGACGATCGAAAACAAGTGCTACCATTCCCTTGACCGGAATCACCTTGGTACACCATGCAGCCTGGATGCGGTGGACGAATGGGCAGACATCAACCAGGGTCCGGTGACCTATCCAGGAATGGACCGCATGGACTTCGGGTACTACCGCAACCCACTCAAAACCGGATTGACGGTTCATTCTGTGGGGTGTCAATCTTTGACGCTGCTGCCGACCTGATCCGCAAGGCAGACATCCAGGCGGCAAGGCTCGACTGGGAGTATGAATCCGGCGAGCGTGCCGTGCATGTGGATGAACGTGCACTGAAACGCGGAAGCAGGGGCACACGGATGGCACAGCTGAACAAACGCCTGTACCGCGGCCTGAACATCGAGGACGGCAAAGACAAGGAACTGCTGCGGGAATATTCCCCGGCGATGCGGGACGCTTCCTACATTGCCGGCCTTGAGAAGTATTACCGGAACATTGAGTTCACAGTCGGGCTTGCCTACGGCGACCTGTCAGATGTTCAGGAGGTATCCAAGACAGCGACTGAGGTACGCGTCTCGAAAGCACGGAAATACAACCGTGTGACAGCGATCCAGGAGAACCTGAAAGAATGCCTGGAGGATTATGCCGCTGCCCTGGCGTTCTATAACAGCATGTACCATTCCGGTTATGAATTTGCCTGCAAGTTCAACGATTCCATCCTGACGGACGAAGACTCCGAACGGCAGCAGGACCGCCAGGACGTTTCTATGGGTGTGATGTCTGCGGTTGAATACCGCATGAAGTGGTACAACGAGGATGAGGCGACAGCCAAGAAGAACCTGCCAGTGCAGAACAACGTGATGGAGTGATGCCATGGCGAGCAAAAAAGGAGAAACCGGATAAAGAACGGATGGGGCTGGTTGCGGAGAGGATCTGGCGTGGTGCAGAGCTGCGTATCATGGAGGATGTTGTCCGCAGGATAAAAAAAAAGCCGGCGAGATCACATCAACGGCAGACTACCAGATCAACCGCCTGATCGAGATGGGCAGATCCCGGAGGAAGTCGAGCGGATCATCAAAGAATCATTGGATGCGACCTGGTCGGAAATGTTTGAAATGTATGACAAGGTGGCTGAATGGGAATATGTCCGCAACCAGGAAGTCTATGAGCAGATCACGGACGAGTTTATCGCACCGGAGGATAACAGAGTGGCTCATACAGCTGACAGAAGCCATAAGGAAACAGACACAGGACACCATGGTGAACTTGTCCCAGAGCTGCGGATTTTCGGTCATGATGGGCGGCAGGCGTGTATTCACACCATTTGCCGAGTACTACCAGAAATACGTGGATACGGCCATACAGGACGTTGTGACAGGTGCCACGGATTACAACTCTGCCGTCCGCAAAGTCGTCACCCAGATGACGAACAGCGGGCTTCGGGTGGTGGATTACGCTTCCGGCCACACCAACCGGGCAGACGTAGCAGCCCGCAGAGCCGTCCTTACAGGTGTGAACCAGATCACGGCACAGATCAGTGAGCACAACGCAGAAAAACTCGGCACAGACCAGTTTGAAGTGTCCTGGCACCCATGTGCGAGGCCGGATCACCAGACATGGCAGGGCAAGGTGTTCAGCAAGGAAGAACTGCGGACGGTTTGCGGATATGGAAGCGTCACAGGGTTGTGCGGTGCCAACTGTAGACATTCCTTTGACCCATTTATCCCTGGCATTTCCGAACGTCTATCCGGATGACTGGCTGGAAGAGCAGAACAAAAGGGAAGCCCAGACAAAAGAATGGAACGGTAAGCAGCTCAATGCCTACGAACAGACCCAGCAGCAGAGGAAGATGGAGACCGCCATGCGTGCCCAGCGTCAGAAGATTCGGCTGTTAGAAGAGGCAGGAGCTGACAAGGACGACATCATGCTGGAAAAAAGCAAAGTACCAGGGACAGCTGAACGAGTATAAGCAGTTTAGTAAGAAAATGGGACTTGTGGAACAGCGTGAGAGAATCTATCAGGATGGACTGGGAAGAATTGCTCCCGTAAAAACAACTTACAAATTTCAAAATAAAGCAGAGACATCACAGATGTATCGCCCGATACAGCGGAGCCAAGAGAGTATAGACGTAAAAATCAAAGAGGACTTTGAAGTGAAAACGCGAAAAGTACTATCTTATTCGGGCGATGTATATATTTCTGACAATGCAACGATAAAACCAAGAGCGTTGCATCAAATTAACAAAAATACAGAAGAAGCAATAAAACAATGGGGATTCCATCAGACAGAAAACCTAAAATTGTGATTGTATCACCGGATGAGATGCCAACAGCGTATGGAAAATATGACGCAATTCAAAATACTGTTTTTTATATTCCACAAATTGCAGATAAAAAGATTGTAGAAAATCAAGGTGATATCGAATATCATGAAATGTGGCATATGAAACAAGCTGAAAATTTCAGAAGTCAGAAGGGAAAAATTACTAAAGAAAACCATAGAGAGTACATACAAAGTGCTTGTAAGGATGCGAAGAAGGTAATTGACAAGGCTGGTATAAGCAAGTACAATGTGAATAAAGTAAGCGAATATGCAGAAAGGATGTATCGCTTAGGTCGCTATGATGAAGTTGAGGCAGAGTATATGACTACATATAGGAGAAAAAGACATGGTAATTAGGGAATATCCAGAAGAAATAAGAAAGCTGATGGAAGTGTATGAACCATATGCTAATCGTATCTATGATGGGAAGCTTGAGAATGCTCCAACAAAAGTGATAGAAGCATTTGAAAAAGTAAAAAAAGTGGGCATGGGAACAAGGACAGTAGGTACCACCAGTCGAAAGACAGGTGGTATTTTTGTACCCATTTTTTTAAGGAGGTGAGAAACATAAAAAAGCAAAACTTACGAAGAATTTGTCGAAAAATTCAAACCGAAGAAAACGACAGATGACTGCTATACACCGCCGGAAATATACGAAGCCATAAAGGACTGGGTTTGCAAACGTTACAATATCGATCCTGAGAACGTGATCCGCCCATTCTGGCCGGGCGGCGATTACGAAAAGACGAGTACCCACCGGGATGTGTGGTGGTGGACAACCCGCCTTTTTCCATCCTGAAAAATATATGGGAATTGTAGCTGGAACGGGGCATCCCGTTCTTTTTTGTTTCCCCCGTCACTCACGGCATTATCCGGCAAGACTACCTGGGACAGAACGAACCATATTGTGTGCGACTGCACGATCGAATACGAAAACGGTGCAACTGTGAAGACATCGTTTATTACCAGTTTCGAACCGGAAACGGTAGCAGAGACATCACCGGAGCTGACAAAGCTGGGGAATGATACAACAGAAAAGCTGAGGCAGGAAAAGACACGGAAATGGTCAAAGTATGATTATCCGGATCATATCGTTACCGCTGCCATGATGCAGAAAATGGCACGCTACGGCGTGCATTTCAGGGTAAGGCGTGAAGAATGCCAGCATGTGCGAAGCCTGGACGCCCAAAGGGCCATGAAAAAACGATTTACGGGGCAGGGCTTCTGCTGTCAGACCAGGCGGCAGCCAGGAAGCAGAACGCAGAAAAGCAGGCAGCAGAAAAAGCAGCAGAGGATACCATCTGTTATGAACTTTCAGAACGCGAGAGGGAACTGTATTAAGAAAGCAGACAGGCTTGCACCGAACTGGCTGGCGAGCCTGATCAATTACAAGACAATTAAATTCTTATACCGGGACAAAGACGTGGCGACACGGTACAGTTCAACACTACACACAGAGCGGCAGCAGCTATGAAGCAGTCAAAAGCCCGGCAGCGGGAAGCATTTCCACCTACTACGAAAAAATTTCGGAAGAAGGCAAGGACATCAACTTCATGATCATCCATAAACCGGCGATCATCAAATTTGATAAGCACATCGCAAGCGACATCATCCCGGCAAGCCTGAATGCAAATGCAGACGGCGATATCCTGAAATACCGCAAGTATGGCCTGGTGGATTACTACCGCAACAAAGCGGCCGGCTTCTACGTGTCACACAAAGCCTGAGAGGACGGGATTATGACACAGTATACCGATTATACATTCTATACAGGGCAGTATGGCGGCGAGCTGACGGAAGAACAGTTCCGCAGGGTGATCGTGCCGGTGTCGGCACACATCCGGCGGATCACGTTTGACCGGGCAGACAGATCCATGGAAGAAGTGCAGCATGCCGCCTGTGCGTGCTGTGACCTTCTGTACGCAGACCAGGCAGCAAAGGCAGAACACCAGGGCAGGGAGGTCGCATCAGAAAACACAGACGGCTATTCTGTTTCGTACGTACAGGAACAGGGCGGCAAAACCGCCCAGGAGATACTGGCGGGCAAGATCTACCAGACGGCGGCGTTGTACCTGGAACCGACCGGCCTGTTGAATATGGGGGTGTATGACGATGCTGACCAACACTGACGCAACGCTCTACCACCGTAGTTACAATCCGGCAACCCGTCTGGATGAGTGGGAGCGTGTATACATCCCGGCTGTGTGGTGGTACGAGGCAGAACAGTCCAGCGTCACCACAGAAGGCAGGAAGACCGCTGATACTTTCATGGTCCGCATCCCGGATACCACAGTCCTGGTGAAAAAGGATGATTACCTGGTAAAAGGGCAGTGCAGCGTGCAGATGAAGACGGCGAAAGACCTGGCCGGCACAGAGCATTTCAAAGTGTCGGCGGCAAACTACAACCGGTACGGAGGCAATCCGCACATCAAGGTGACAGGGGTGCATGATGGCAGAGACCAGGAAAACGTTTCAGATCCAGCAGCCGCAGAACGTCCGCTACAGTGGTCATGGAAGCGGTGGAATGTTCACGGCAAGGATGGAATGGGATGCCTCCCTTGCGGCAAGGCTGAATGGCAACCTTGCAGAAGCACAAAAAAGTATGTGGATACGACGTGCATAACCCGTATGAAACCGGAAACGCCGTTCCGAATCGGTGTACTGAGAGAGGCGGCAAAACGTGATACGGTCACCGGTTCCGGTCTGATCGTCCAGTCCACACCGTATGCCAGAAGGCAATACTACGAACACAAAAAGCAGTCCAAATGGTTCGAACGCATGAAGAACCGGCACAAGGACAGCATCCAGAAGGAGGCGGGTAAAATTGCATGCGGAAAGTAGCATCATCGAGAGCATCCGCACATTCTTCCTGACCTGTCCGTTTTTACATGACGGCCGGGTCAACGTGGATTACCTGGGGAGGAGATGAGTTACTCTATCGACCCGCTCCCGTGTGATCCGGTGATCCAGAAATATGTGGATGGCGGGAAAAAGAAACAGTACCAGTTTGCGGTCTGTTCCAAGGAAGTCTATGACGAGGATGCCAGGGTGAATATTGAGAACAGCGGCTTCTACCAGGAGCTTCAGGAGTGGCTGGAAGAGTCCTCGGACAATGGGGAACTTCCGGAACTGGCAAACGAAAAAACAACATGCAACAGCAGTTGAAACCTTAAACAGCGGTTACCTGTACGATGCCGAAGCTAATCTTGCTACGTATCGTATCGAGTGCCGCTTAATTTATGAACAGGAGGCTTAAATTATGGCAGGAAAAAATAATAAAACGAAATTAGTAAAAGAACCGGCAGGGTGTCCTTCTACGGCGTACCGGCCAGCGATGGGGCAGAGCCAACAGAATACACCCGCATGGAGAAGTTCACGACATTATCAGAGTCTAAGAACCCGACCACCTATGAACGCCAGTACGTGGACAAGGATTCCAGCGACAGCGATGTTACCGGTTATGGCACTTCATGGTCCTACAACTTCGATATGCACGAGAACAACCCAATTCTGATGGATATCGCATCCGTGCACGATGATGAGCTGACCGGGGAGACCAGAAGCATCGTTGTTGTGGACTTCTTTGATAAAGGAGAAGCGACCAAAGAGGATGAATTTGTGGCAAGAAAACGAGAGTTCTCCATCCTTCCGGATGCATCCGGTGACGGAACCGATGCATTACAGTATTCTGGATCGTTCGGTGTGAAATCCGAACCGGTCAAAGGCTATGCGAAAGTTGCAGCAGACGGTAAGAGCTGCACGTTCCTGGAAACACCGACCGTCTGATGATCTATGAATCCATTGTATGAACCACTGCCGAAGAAAGTGGAGGTTGGGGGCATCCTGTACCCGATCAAGACAGATTTCCGGGCAGTGTTGAAGCTGATCGGAGAGGTGAAACAGGCAGAGGAGCCGGGCAGCCGGCTCTTTCTGATCCTGAGACTATATAAGAATGAGATTCCACCGGACATCCAGGGAGCCGTCCAGGCAGTCACGGATTTCATTGCCGGCATCCGGTCAGCAGAAAAGGAAAAAGAGCGTGAAGGCAGTGGAAAGCAGACGTTCAGCTATGAGAAGGATGCACCGTATATCGTCAGCGATTTCCAGAACTATTACGGCATTGACCTTCTAGCCTGTAAATATCTGCACTGGCAGAAGTTCCAGATGCTGCTGGAAGGCCTGCCGGATGATTCCGGCACGAAAACCCGCATCGGCTACCGTTCGATCGATGCCGGAAAGATCAGGGACAAACAGGAACGCCAGCGGATCCAGAAGATCCAGCGGGCAATATCCCTGGAAGACGAGCGGGATGAGGAACAGATCGGTGACCTGTTCGCGGCTGCGATGTGGGGAGACTGATAAGAAGATGGGAGGCAGGAAATGGCAGACGGAACACTAAGATTTGACACTGAGATCGACGAGAGTGGATTTCAGAAAGGCTTAAAGCGGATCGAGCAGGCAGCGAAGGGTGCAACGCAGCAGACTGCCTCCGATGCACGGGATGCGGCAAAACAGGCAGAGCAGGCCGTTTCCCAGGCGACAGAGGAAGCAGGGAAAGAGGCAGAAAAAGCGGCAAAGCAGGTGGAAAATGCACTGGAAGATGTGCAGGACGCAGCAGAAGATGCGGCGGATGCGGTCACAGATGCGGCGGAAGATGCCGGGCAGGATGCCGCAGAGTCCGTGCAGGACGCTGTGGACAACATTGTGGAATCTGTGGAAGAAGCAGGCGAGAGTGCAGCGGAAGCGGTAGAGGATGCCATGTCGGACGTTGCGGACAGCGTTTCGGATGCGGCAAAAGACGTGGGAGACAGTGCCTCTGACATAGGCGACAGCATCGGGGACGGGTTCGAAGAAGGGACAGACCAGGCAAGTACCGCCATTGATGCCCTTGCACAGGCTCTGCTGGCTGCCGGGGTAACGGCATCTGTCAAGGCGATCACGGACGCACTCATGGACTGCACACAGGCAAGCATGGAGTTTGAGACGGCGATGGCGAAGGTTGGCACGATCGCAGACGAATCACAGAAGCCGCTTGGTGATATGCGAAACGAGATCCTGGCATTGTCCAGCGAGACCGGTAAGAGTGTCGGGGAACTGGCAGAAGCGACCTATCAGGCTATTTCAGCATCGGTAGCGACCGAGAGTGCAGTTGATTTTGTCGGCACAGCGAATAAGTTGGCTGTTGGTGGATTTTCCGACACCACGACCGCCGTGGACATCCTGACGACCGCCATCAATGCCTATGGCATGTCGGCGGATGATGCTTCGAAGATTTCAGACGTCCTGATCACGACACAGAACTTAGGTAAGACATCCGTTGCACAGTTAGGTGCCAGCATGGGCATGGTCATCCCACTGGCGGCGGCGTACAACATGAACCTGGAAGACCTGGCAGCCAGCTACGCATTGCTGACCGCCAACGGTACGCAGACCGCACAGGCAACGACCTACGTCAAGGCGGCACTGAATGAGCTTGGAAGCACAAGTTCCGTTGTTGGATCAACGCTCAAGAAGCAGACCGGCAAGACTTTCGCGGAATTGATGGCAGAGGGCAATTCACTTGGAGATGTGCTGCAGGTACTGGCCGACAGTGTGGACGGTGACACGACCGCGTTCAACAACATGTGGTCGAGTTCCGAGGCCGGCGTCGGTATGCTGTCCATCCTGAACAGCGGAACGTCCAAATACAACAGCCTGGTGCAGGCGATGGAAGGAAGCACCGGGGCGGCAACCACTGCATTTGAGAAGATGTCAGAAACCGGGAAATTTGCCCAGCAGCGTTTCCAGAACGCCACCGAGAACCTGAAGATAGCGATCGGTGATGAGCTTGCACCGGTGCTGATGGAACTCCAGCAGAGTGGGGCAGATGCGATGGAATGGGCAACGGAGTTCGTCAAGGAACACCCGGAAGTAGTGGCGGCAGTCACGGCACTGGCAGCAGCCCTTGCAGTACTGGCAGCAGCACTGGTCGGGTTGCTGGTCGTAAATCAGGTATCAAAAGCGTTTGAGGCATTTTCAGCAGCACTTCTTGCGAATCCATTCGGACTTGTGGCACTTGCGTTGGTATCGCTTACGGCAGCAACTGTAGCGTTTGGCAAGGTTATGAAGGACAGAACATCCGATGCTGCAAAGAACCGGAAAGCGATCGAGCAGTGCCGGAAATCCTATAATAACCTGAAAGACAGCATAGAAGAACATGAAGAAACTGCAAAAAGAAAATATCAAGAGTGCCGAAACAGAGGCGGCAACCTATCAAACACTTTCGGATAAGCTCTACGACTTAGCAAATAAAACGAGCAAAACGGCAGCAGAAAAAGCACAGATGAGTGCAATGGTTGACCAGCTCAATGAAGCCATGCCGGAATTGGGACTTTCCATTGATGAAACGACAGGAGCATTGAATAAAGAAAAATCCGCAGTGGATGCCGTGATCGATTCCATGAAGCAGCAGGCTCTTGCTAGTGCATACCAGGAACAAGTGAAGCGGGCAGCCACGGATGTTGCAGAGGCAGAAACGCAGCTGTCAGAAGCACGAAAAAGTTTACAATGGGTTTCTGGTAGAGTCGAGAAACGAGACGCAGGAATATAACAAAGCCATGCAGGACACTGGCAATATGGTTGAATCTACGTCTGATATCTACGATGCTCATGGGGTAAAACAGACAGAACTGAATGAACGACTCAAGAACAGAAAAAAGTAATTGAGGACTTGGAGGGAACTTACAGCGAGGCACAGGAGAAGTTAAGCGAGGCATCCGAAAAAGCCGGAGAATACAAAGTTACCACCGAAGAAACAAATGAAGCCGTATCAGACTCCGCAACAGAAATGTCTGACGAGGTCAAACAAGCCTACGAGGACATGAAAACGTCCATCCAGAACAGTCTGGCGGGTGCAACGGATGCGTTCAAGAAGTTTTCCGGAGGCGAAGAGATCGACAAAGACAAGATCATAGAGAATCTGGAAAGTCAGGCCAAAGGAGTAGAAGAGTGGGGACAAAACCTGAAAGCTCTTGCAGGTCGGGCAGGGGAGGGATGACCAAAGAACTATATGATTACCTGGTCAAATTAGGACCCCAGAGTGCAAATCTGGTCAAATCCTTCACCCAGATGACAAGTGATGAATTACAAGATGCAGCAACGGCGTTTTCACAGGCTGGTGGTGAACTTTCAGAAGGCATTACGAGTGAACTGGCCACTGCATCTGCGAACTGGGAGAATGCAGGGCAGGAGATTGCCCAGAAGGCTGGCGAAGCCGGAGAGAAGAGTGGCAAGGAACATACGGAAAAGGCGAAAAGCGAGATCGAATCCGGCCAGAAGGAAGTCACGGAGGCGGCCAAGAAAGGCGGAGAGGAAGCCGGTAAAGTGTCGCAGAAAGCAACCGCGGAAGGACTCCAGCAGAATTCCGGGCAGGTGTCACAGGCGGCGAGCAGTTCCATCCGGAAAGCGGAAGACGCAGCACTGGGATATTACAACGGGTTCTATAACGTTGGTGCGAACCTGATGCGTGGAACCGTTGCCGGTATGACAGCCAATTCCCCGGCAGTCGAAGAAGCTGCAAGGGCAGCGGTCAGAAATGCAGTTACCGGAGCAAAAAAGAAGGTAACATCAAATCCCCATCCGTGTCATGCGTGACGAAGTCGGTGAGATGCTGGCGGCCGGTATGGCAGTCGGTATTGATGAAGGCAGCGGGGATGTTGAGAAGAGTGCCAGAAATCTCGCAAAAGTGTCTGTGGATGCCACTAAAGACAAACTTGGCATCCATTCCCCGTCCAAGGTTTTCAAGGACGAGATCGGTAAACACATCGTTAGCGGCGTGATCAAGGGCATTGAAGCCGAAGTCCCGAAGCTGAAAAAGACCATGAGGAAGATGTCCGAGGAAGCTGTCAAGGCAGCCGGTGAAGTAGATGCGGCAAAGGGCGGTTATTCCGATGCGTCGTCTGCGATCATGGAATCCATCACCAGCGGGCTTGACAAGCGTCAGGAGATTCTGGTTTCCAAGTTGGATAACAAGATTGACGGCTATGTGGATGCAGTTCTCAAGGAGTACGAAAAACAGGCCGAAGATATAAAGAAAAAGGCAGAAAGCAAGAAAAAAGAAGCAAGCAACACGAAGGACGCAACGCAGAAGAAAAAGCTTCAGGACGAAGCTAAGAAGCTCCAGGATGAAGCGAAACAGATCCAGAAGAACGCTAAAAGATCAAAAACTATGCCAACAAATACACATCAACGTTCATGGATGCCCTGAAAGAGGGCACAGAAGAGGCTTACAGCAAGATCGAAGATGACTTGGACAAGAAGTTAGATGAGATCGCAGGCAAGTACCAGAAAGCTTACGACAAGATCATCTCATTTCGGGACGACATGAAAAAAGAAGATGTCAGAGCCGGTCAATATGTACGATCTGGATACCCAGCTGACGCAGGTCGAAAGGTACCAGGAAGGTCTGAAAAAAGCTCAAGGACAAGATACCGGAAAGCCTGATGGACCAGATCCTTGGCATGGACTTGAACGAGGCAGACAACTTCGTGGAGCACCTGAACGCAATGTCAGCGGAAGAACTGGCGGCGTACAAGGAGAAATGGGAACAGCTGCAGAGTTCGTCCGAAACCTTTTCGAAAGATTTCTTCGAACAGCGTCTGACAGATGTAAAAGCCGGATGGACGAAAGAAGTGGAAGAGGCAGCCAAAACCGCACAGGAAGCAGCCGAAGAAGCCGGAAAGAAGATCGCCAAGAGCCTGATCAAGAGTCTGAATGGCGAAAAAGAAACGCTGAAAAAATCCATGCGGGGCATTGCAAAGGATATGATCGAAGCATTTAAAAAAGCGTTTGGGCTTGGAAAAGACGGCAAAAAGCAGAAGGCAGCAAAGCGACAGCAGAGGCAAAGGGGACTGGAACTGCAGCTTCTGGCAAGACATCGGCAAAAAAAAAGAAAACGACTGCCAAAACCAAAAAGGAAGAAAAAGAATGGCAGGTATACCGGGAAACAAAAGAATATGAAAAAGCCAGGAAGAAAAATCGAGCAGGGCACCCAGGCGGAAATGCAGGCAGTCATGGCAGAAGTGGAAAGGATGCAGAACACAATTGCAAGCCTGGAATCCATGGGTGCAAGCCCGACGGTCAACGTGTCATCACCACAGATCAGCCTGGCAAATAATCAGCCGGTGCAGTTACAGGCTGAGATCCATACCACGGTCGACCTGGACGGCAGGACGGTAGGCAAGGCGGTCACACCCTACGTCAATGAAAACATGAACACAATACGGAACCGGCAGAGGAGGGGAAGCTGATGGCTGTACAGATCGGAAAGTATAAAATGGGCGATTTTGGGCTGAAACTGCTGAATGTGGATCTCGGTACGCCGTCCGTCCGAAAAAGTACCGTGACCATCCCGGGCAGGAACGGTGCACTGGACCTGACGGAAGCCATTACCGGTTTCCCATTGTACGACAATGCAACGCATAAGCTGACGTTTGACTTCAAGGACGGCACTTTACAGCACCTGGCTGTCAAAAGCCAGTGACATCCGCGGGAAACTGCACGGCAGGCGGCTTCCGGTCATCTTCGGGGATGACGGCTATTATTACGATGCCAGGGTAAGCGTGGACAGCAGCAAGCTCAACCAGCATTACAGCCAGATCGTGGTCACGCTGGATGCAGAGCCGTACAAGCTGGCACGGAAAACGTCACTGGATGACTGGGAATGGGACAGCTTCAATTTTGAAACGGATATCATAAGAGACTATAAAAATATCCAGGTACCGGGTGAGGTCACGGTCGTAGGGGATGTGATGCCGACGGGGTGGGTTTTTGAAGCTTCGGCGGCGGTCACAGTGACATATGACGGAAAAAGCTACCAGATCCCAAAAAGGGCACAGTACGGTGCCTGATATCCTGATCACAGAGGGCATCCATACCATGCAGTTTAAAGGGGATGGCGGCACGGTTTCCGTAGAATACAGAGGGGGCAGGTTCTAATGTATAAGATCACGCTGGATGGTTCCTACCTGTACCATCCGTGGATAAGAGGCCGCTGCATTACGGAAGGGGCACTGACTCAGGAAGTCAACAAAAACGGCTCCTGTGATGTTTCGATCGTCCTGGACCATCCGCTTGCGGCATCCGTCCTGCGGCGAAAGTCCATGCTGGAAGTAATCCGGTTCGGCCTGACGGGCAGTGAGAAGACGATCTACCGGGGCGTTGTGATGAACACCGTCGAAGACAGGGATCTTGAGATGGAGATCCAGACAGAAGGCGACCTAGTATTTTTTCAGGACAGCATCATCCGTCCATTCCACAAGACCGGCACGGATGTACCGGGAAAGACAACGCCAGGAAATTATTTCAAGTGGCTGGTTAAGAAGCACAACGAACAGGTGGATGATTTCAAGCAGTTCCTGATCGGTCAGGTGACTATTACCGGGGAAGCGGCAGACCGGGAGCGGAACGATTACAGCACCACGAGGGACATAATGGATGAACTCGTCGCAGAAAGCGGCGGGTATATCCGAACACGAACCGTCGGCGGTGTGCACTATATTGATTACCTGGCAGAATATGAACAGGCAGGCGGCCAGGATATACGGCAGGGGCAGAACATAATTGATGTTACCAAGAACGTCAAGACGGATGACCTTGCAACACGTCTGATCCCGCTCGGGGCATCGACGTCAAACAACGAATGGCCGGTCACGATCGCAAATGTAAACGGTGGCAAGGATTACCTGGAAGACGCGGCAGCCGTGAAAGAATACGGCATCATCACGAATACCGTGGAGGTTTCCGAAATACAGGACCCCACGAAGCTGAAAGAAGAAGGCGAAAAGGCATTTAAGAAGATCAACGGGTAAATCTGGTGACAGAATTATCTGCAATCGACCTGTCGGATGCTGGCTATGATGTGGATATGCTGCGGATCGGTGAGAAGGTTTTTGTGCAGCACCCACGTACAACATACAGCAGCAGCTGCAGATCACCAAGAAAGTGACAGACCTGTTAAAACCGGCAAACAGCAAGGTCACGCTTGGCGGTACGGCATTAACATATACACAGCAACAGCTGCAGGCAGGGCAGGGGCGTACGGGATATGCCGCACCGGCGGCAATCACGAAGGCACAGATTGACAAGATCTGTATATAAAACAGGGAAGGAGGTGGGCAACGTGGCATCACTGGATGAAGAAGGGCTGACGTACCTGTGGGAAAAGATCAAGTCCGCACTGTCTGGGAAAGTAGACAGAGTAAGCGGTAAAGGACTGTCTGCGAACGACTATACAACAGCAGAGAAAAAAACAAACTGGCGGGAATCGCAGCCGGTGCGAACAAATATGTGCATCCAATCCATAAAGCAAAAACGAGCGGACTGTACAAAATAACAGTGGATGAAACCGGACACGTATCAGGGGCAGTGCAGGCCACAAAAGAAGATATTGAAGACCTGGGGATATCGGGGCAATGTCCCCAATAGTATCAAAAGCATTATTCCAGAGGATAGAGGCAGCAGGGAAATGGTATTACGGCAGCGACAGTAACCTGCAGAAATACAGCGAGATACGGCTGTGGGTTGAAATTGCTGACGGTTGGAAAGGCTGGGTGGTATTGACGGCAGACGATCCCGCCGAGGCGGTCATCACGGTATACCTGACCGCCGCATATAACGCACGGATCCACCTGAAATGGGATACAGGTGCGAACGAAGTAGGCATCTATGTAAGGAATATCGGGAGCGGCTGGAATGCCGCACAAGTATCTGTAGGGCGTATGGAATATATAAGGTAAGGAGTATGAGGATGACAAATATAACAGAGATTTTAAAGAAAATTCTAACGTCAGTCTATGGAAGGGATGTGCGTCAGTCCATCCATGACGGCATCCTGGATTGTCAAACAATGATATCGAAGCATGCAAAAGCTATACAGATGAGCATGTGAAAGAAGTGGAAACGAAGATGTTACGGACAGACACTGCGGATCCAGGGCGTGAAGCTCCCGGCGGCGGTAGAGGTTCAGTTTTCGACAACAGAGCGGATCGGCGAAACAGTCACCAGGATTGGTGTGACGAAAGAGGGGGTTACTGAGGCACCTATTCCGGATACACTGTTGGAGGGCGGCGGAACAACGCAGGATTATACAATCTATGCGTTCGTGTACATCGAAAACGGCGATTCTGGAAAGACGGAGTATCGTGTCAGCATGAAAGTCCGGGCAAGGCCGAAACCGGAAGCCCATGCCACACCGGAAGAAGGGGAACTGTTCCGGCAGGCAATTGTGGCAGTTGCTGAATCCGCTGATCGAGCGGAGAGTGCTAGGAAATCAGCAGAGGCAAGTGCCGATGAAGCAAAAACAGCAAAAGAAAATGCAGAAACAGCTGTAAAAAACGCAGAAGCATTCAAAACAGAAGCCGAAACCGCCAGATCAGGAGCGGTCCGAACGGAATCCATGCTAAGAACTCAGCAGAAAAGTCCAGAGCAGAAAAAGCGAAGCAGGATGCAGAGGCAGCGAAAGCCAAGATAGGAACAGCTGAGGCCGGAAAAGGAGGCTGCACAGAAAGCTGCGGAAAATGCAGAGACAGAAGCAAAGGCATCAAAACCGCAAAGAACGATGCAGTACAGGCAAAAGAAGCCGCTGAGAAAGCGCGGAACGGCAGCAGATTACAGAAGCGGCATCAAAAGCGGCAAGGTGAGTGCAGTTTCAGCGGAAAAAGTCGGCAGAAAAGCTGAGACGGCAAAAGAAGAAATCCAGGAATCGGCGGATCAGATTCAGAAGAATGCAACAGAAATTGATTCGCTAAAGGAAGATTTAGACAACATGAAGGTTATGTCTAACTCGATTGAATTTAATGTAAAAAACATTAATTTTATTAATGGACATGTATTGAAAGATACTGGAAAAACTGAAAGTGTAAGCACGTTTTATACTACCAACTTCATTCCTACGCCTTTGATTGACAAATTGATTATATCTATGGACGGACCTGCGATTGTTAGATTCGCACAATATGACGCATCTAAAAATTTTATAGATGGGACTTATATAAATACAAGCGATACAACACAATTTATAAATGTTGTATTTAGCGATAGTACCCGATATATGAAGATATGCATTGAAGTTGGACGGATTTGAAACCTATAGAATATTATAAATCAATAATATCTATTGCCGGCGATATGGTTTTAGGCGAAATTAGAAAGATACCCAAATATAAAAAAGCACAATATGTAAAGACAAATTTACCATTAAAAATAAATACAGGGGTTGATGTTCCAAATGGTATTTTTGAAAAAATAAATATCAAAGCAAGTACATTTTTTTGAATATTATAATGACATGGTTTCAATTTCAGTGTCACCAAATTTGTTGTTTATGGTTTCAGCTAACTCTGACGGATATGGATCTGAATCAACTACTGTAGCCAGTTGGAGAAGTGAAGATTTTGAACTTTCTGATTTCAACTATAGATATATATTTCTTCAAGTTAAAAACAAGATGGCTCGAAAATAACACTTGCTGATATTGCAAACTCTGTGCAAATCAAGAGATATACGTCCATTGATGACTACGTTGGAAAATCGGAGCATATCATTTCTGCAAACAATATTAAAAATGCTCCTGTTGTATCTAAACTTGTTGATGAATCATACGCTCATGAATCGAATTTTGTTATTATAAATGGAATGTGCTATATGCACTATATGTATAATACATGGGACAAATGGAGTGATATGAACATACACCCAGAAACTCAAGGTTATATTGGGGTACGATTATCGGTATTTAGCATTGCAGAACCGAATAAAAGAACCGTTTACAATATCGTTAGAGGCGGTGCTGATTTTTTAGGTGAAACCGTTGAAACAGATTTTTGTGGAAGTGGTACAATAACTAAAATTGGTACAGTTGTTAGAATACTCACAAATATCACTTTATCAAATAGCGGCAGAACGTGCGTGTTTTTGATTTTGATTCGAATACAAATAGTGTCACAAAAAAGGCATCTGTAATGTAAGAATTAAAGGTGCTGATGACTTTGTGCCAATGACAACTCAAAATGGAAAACAACATGCGAAATGGTTATATGATAATGGATATATTGATACAGAATACGAATCATTATTTAACGAATTTGGAAGTGATATAAGAGAATATTCTGATAATGGAACAAAATACGTTACAACAGCTATGGCAAATGGAACAAATGCAAGGTCTTGTGTTTTATTGACAAGCGAAGATTGTATAGACTGGACAGCATTGGGAATCTTAGATACGCAAACAGCGAGTGGTATAAGACTTAACGTCATGGAAGCTGGTGCTTTCAGGTTTGGAGCACAATTTTATTTGATTGGAAGAAATAATGTGAATATTGCAATAGACTCAAAAGATGTACCATATTTTTGGAAAATTGAAGATTCTAATTTATATAAATCAACGAAACCGGTATGTTTGGCCGGAGATGTTGACTGTTCTGGTGCAAAGCCATCTGTAATACGTTTGATGAGCAGAAATAATTTGTTTTTACTTGCAAACATTTCTGCTTATGATAAAAATGAATTTTCTTTAGTTTCAGGCATAGGCAGAGTTGCCATTGAATTTTATAAACTCAATTTTGACAAAGATACTATGAAAGCAAAAAGAATATTGAGAGTTTCAATGAGAGAGGGCATTCATACCCCTTGCTTGTATGAATACGAGGGAATGTTTATATGTCTTATACATCGCAAAAAAGGTTACTGCATTTTATGGATGGTGATATTCGATTTTGCAAACTTGATGAAGAATTGTTTCATTAACTAAAGAGGGCTACGGTAAACTACCATGCTACTCGTAACGCAGATTGCAGCTGATTGCAAATGGAGATGGAGATGACTGCACATATGAATATTAATCGAGGAAGTGTCATCAGAGCAGGACCGTAGAGACCCATTTTTATTGCAATTTTTGAAACTACAAATGAAAAGAAGCCTTGAGATAGGTGATGTCAACACTCTCAAGACTTCTTAATATATTTCTTGGATAAGTATATATTAACATATCTGACCAAGAAAGGAAAGACTAACGAGGATGAAAAAAGAAATGGTTTGCACGATTACAGGCACAGTCGGTGGAGCGATTGCGTCATTTTTTGGCGGATGGGATTCCTCACTGTACACGCTCATTATTTTCATGGCAATCGACTACATATCCGGTCTGATCGTTGCCGGGGTATTCCACAACAGTAAGAAAACGTCAACAGGGACATTAGAAAGCCGGACAGGCTGGAAAGGTCTGTGCAGGAAATGCATGACGCTGCTGTTTGTTCTGGTGGCATACCGGTTGGATCTGGCGATCGGTGTGGATTACATCCGTGATGCGGTGATCATCGGGTTCATTGCCAATGAATTAATCAGCATCGTTGAGAATGCCGGATTAATGGGCATACCACTTCCGGCAGTGATCGCCAATGCGATCGACATACTGACACAGAAAGCAGAGAAAAAAGGGGACGCATGAGTGTCCTCTGAGAAAGGCAGGTAAAACTATGAGCTACAAAATCACAAACGCCATATCATCATCCAGAGTCCCGGCATGGGGAAATCAGAAAAAAGTACATTGGAGTGCATTATCTGGGCGTGGTCGGCCAGGCACATGACCTGTCGTCCGATGGGTGTGGTGCACATTTCTACATCTACTGGGATGGCACCATCTACCAGCGTTGCAGTCTGGATGCCGTGCCGTGGGCGGTTGGCACGGCTGGTTATTACAAACAGAAGCACCCGGAGGCCAACAACTACAACACGATCAGCATCGAAATGTGCTGCAAGTGTGACGGCAACGCTGCACTTGCATCTGACCCGAAATGGTATTTCACGCAGGAAACTCAGGAGGCGTGTGTTTGGCTGGTCAAGCAGCTGATGGGGCAGCTTGGAATCGCTGCCGGCCATGTCCTGCGGCACTATGATATCGTCAACAAGGTATGCCCGGCACCGTATGTGCACAATAACCACTACAAAACCAGCTGGACGTGGGACGAGTTCAAGAAAAAATTGCCGGATCAGGTGACATTCTCCCAGCAACCACCAAGCCGTGGTATCGCGTCCGCAAGACCTGGGCGAACGCAAAAAGTCAGATCGGAGCGTTTCAGACGTTGAAGAAGGCGAAGCAGTGTGCGGATCAGCACGCCGGTTATCATGTCTACAATGATGCTGGAAAGAAGGTGTACACATCCGCAAAACTCCCATACAAGGTGCGGCCGAAAACCACAAATGTTCCAATCAGGACAGGACCGGCCAAAACATACAGTGCTGCCAGAGCATTTTTGCAGTCAGGTAAGTACGAGATCGTAGAAGAAAAGAACGGATTCGGCAAGCTGAAAAGCGGTGCAGGATGGGTGTATCTGAAGAAAGTGGAGAGGGTATAAAGAGTCAGAAAAGGCTTGACAATACAAGAAAAAATATATAGAATAGTAGCAGATTAAAAAGTAGTCAAAAAAAGTAGTCAGAAGCAATAAAAATAAAAGAAAACGTGATAAAATCAAGCTGTAACGATGAGTGTCATTCTCACTCGTAATGAAGGGGTCGAGGGTTCAAGTCCCTTTTCCAGCTTGACAGAAAAAAGCCCGAAAATACGGCAAAAACAAAAGAAAGAGCATCCTGTAAAAGGGTGCTCTTTTTATAATTGACTAAGATTTGACTAACATTTTTTTATACATGTATATAAGAATCGAAACGATTAAACTGGCTGTTATCAGAATATAGAAAGCGAGCGATAACATGAAAATATTAATCACAGGTGCTCATGGTTTTGTGGGCAATCGTCTGATGCAGGATCTGGATGATACGGTTGCGGCACCGTCCATGCGAGGTATGAGCGAAGAACAGATCCGAAACATGATTGAGAAAAGCAGAGCAGACGTTATCATCCACACAGCAGCAATCTCAGATGTCGGGACGTGTGAAAAAGATCCGGGGGCATCTTATGAAGCAAATGTGCGTCTGCCGTTGTTTCTTGCAAAAGCAGCGAAAGAACAAAAATTGATCTGTTTCAGTTCGGATCAGGTATACCGCGGATGTGCAGGTGAAGGTCCATATAAGGAGGAAGATGCCAGTCCCTGTAATGTTTACGGCAGGCATAAGCTGGAGATGGAACAGAGGGTTCTGGATGTGAAGCCGGATGCGGTGATGCTGCGGGCAGAGTGGATGTATGATTATCCGGCAGAAAGGTCAAATTATCTTCGTATGCTGTTAAACGAAAAGCAGGTTCTGACGTTTGGAAAACAGTACCGGGGGATCACTTATCTTCGTGAAGTTGCGGAAAATATGCCGAAGATTTTTATGCTTCCGGGAGGCGTTTACAATTTTGGAAGTGAAACGAAGCAGACGATGTATGATATCACCTGTGAAATGCTGCACTTCCTGAAAAGTGACAGGAAACCGGAAGAAGTGCCGCCGGCACATAATCTGTGGATGGACTGTACAAAAGCAAAGGAGAGAGGAATCCTTTTCAGTGATGCGAAGGAAGGGCTGAAACGATGCCTGAAAGATTATCATTTAGCAAAAGACAGGGAATAATAGAACCGGGGATTTCTCACAGAAATCCCCGGTCTTTTTATACAGAATCAATCAGAAATAAGCATACTTCCTGAGATGACCTGCAGATAGTTCATGTTTTGTGCAAATCTTTTACAATGCGATGGAATGTCCGCTTTCATAAACCTGCCCATCGACAGAAAGGTAAATATCCCAGGTCTTGCCTTCCAAGCCAACCGGGGAAAGCCATCCGGAAACGGTAACTTTTGTTGCATCCTCACCGGCAGTGCCATACTGGGTCAGTGCGTAAGCTTTTGTCTCATCTCCGCTTACTAAGATCACGTAAGCATCTTCCAGTGCATCGGAAGCTTTGTCTGTAGTGTAAGCACCTTTTAAGGAGAATTTCGCATCATCCAGGGTGAATGCCCATCCTTCCGGAAGTGCTGCGGCATTTTCAAGATCTGCCGTGTAATCTGCGGTGGCAGTTTCGCCGAGTGTTCCAAGCAGCTCGCCTTTTGCATTTACATCAAGTGTGGCTCCTTCGGTATAGAGCGGCAGGCGGAGAGAACGGTAAGTCAGGGATGCATAAGTATCGCCGGAGATCAGGATCTCGTAAGCAAGTGTGCCGTTTGATACCTGGTCGATATGGGTGCGTTTGATCAGTCCCTGCTTCATCATGTCGGTCGGATAGTGATCATAGCGGTTGTTTTCTTCATCATAGAGGTTGGCACCGGCTGTGATCCAGAGCTGGTCTTTTGTGCCATCCAGGGAAATTACACCGGAGATCCAGTCAGAATACCACTGCGGACCACGTTCTTTTCCATACTCAAAGACCTGTTCGATTGTCATATCATCGGTGTTGATATGGTAAACGACAGCTCTGGAGTAGATATCATCGCCGGAAACACGGTTGTCATTATCGCTTAATTTTACTTTTGCAGTACCATTGTCAAACATCATAATATCACCGTTATCAAGCATAGTGATCTGATGCTGTGCATACTGCCATTCAAAATCATCACCGGTCGGGGTGAAGAAATATTTTTATCTACGCCATTCCAGTTGGCAGGATCACCGAGGATCCAGGCAAGGGATTTGTCCGATTTGTGGATGGCGATGATCGCATCTTTATGGCGTGCAGAAAGCAGAACCAGATCATTTTTCTCATCGTACCACAGAGAATTATTATGGAACCAGTCGATTTCATCGGAACCGTCGGTTGCGATCGAAGCGGACTGTCCGTCTTCTTTGTCGATCGCATCGGCAGCGTTAAATTCCCAGACAACCTCGCCGCTTTCACGGTCGATCTCCACAACATAATCTTCTACTGTGGAAAGATCCGACTGTCTCCGGCAACCAGCAGATTGCCGTCCGGCAGTTCCTGGAAATCGTGGTGCATACCACCCGGGATCATGTACTGGTGATAAATCTTACCGCTCAGATCGATTTCCTGAAGGCCTGCTTTGTAGTACATACTCTTCAGAAGAAAAGAAGTCGGCATCATCAGATGACCATTCTTCGGCTGATGAACGCCAAGTACTCCGCCATCTGTGAAGTACCAGCGGATGTCACCGGCACTGTCCAGTGCGTAGAGCATACCTGCAGAAGAGCAGACAAATGTCAGATTGGAATAATCATAGGCAGAATCATCACTCATGGTTGTCTCGATCGTGCCGACATTGACCTCAGTCTTTTCGGTGGTAACTTCTACGGTTGTGGAAGTGCCATCCTCCAGTGTCAGGACTACTTCTGTCGTATCGCCATTGTACAGCCCGTAGATCGGGACAAGATGATCCGTCGCAGCTTCGAAAGTTCCGGTAATGTCATCTTTTTCATCTTTTCCTTTGACGGTGACCGTGCCGCCAAGCTCTTTGTCCGTGTGGAAGGCAGCGACAGCAGTCAGCGGAGAATTGCCGTAAGGATTGACGATCACATTTGGTTCTTCAAAAGAATATCCGGCGGATGCCTCCTGCTGCAGGGCTTCATCAATGCTGTTCTGCTGCTCAAACAGATCCGTTTTTTCAAGAGAAGCAAAGGAAGCGGTCGTTGCAGATTCATTTTCAGAAACTGTTTCGGAAGCTGTTTCCGAAGAAATGCTTTCTGTTTCACTGTTGTTTGTTGTTTCAGAAGTCGAACCGGCGGAAGAACAGCCGGCGAGCAGAGAAACAGCCAGAGTACAGATGCAAAGACGGGATAAAAGCACTTTGTTTTTCATAAAAACACTCCTTATATCATGATATATGAGGCAAAAATACCATAGAGATCATAGTTTCAGGTTCTTGCTTGAACTTCCGAAAAACAATTACTGAAGATCCGGTAATTCGCAGGAATAAGTTTCGGATTCAAACGGGTAAGATAAGGTAAGACCGGAAGCATCTTCCTTGATCTCGAAAGCGATCCAGCCTTCGTTGGAACCAAAGTTCAGCTTGGTACCTGCCATACGTGTCATGCCGAGGTTGGTCAGAAATTCATCGTCGATACGGGTGTATTCATTTCCATCGCTGTCGGTCAGTTTCAGGGAAGCCCAGTCGATAGCTTCCGTGCTGCCATCTTTGTTGATCTGCATTTTGATCAGATAATAAACGTTTCCGTCAGAAGCTTCCTTCACATAATCATTTGTCTCAACGCCGGTGTATCCAAGGTCAACGCTGACGTTTTCCAGAGATTTGTTCTTTTCCAGTTTTTCGACAACGAACTGCCATCCGGCAACCGTGGTATCGGAGATATCAGCGGCAGCTTCGGTTGCTGTCACATTTTCAGAAGATGCCTCGGTATCAGCAGCCTCAGATTCAGCAGCTGTCTCGGAATGGTCAGCAGTATCCGCAGCAGTTTCAGATTCTGCGGCACTTTCAGTTGCAACGACTGAATCGGCAGCAGAACGGGAATAAGCGGTTGTACCGGCGTTGTCAAGATTTGAGCATCCGGTCAGTGCAGACCCACAGAACAGTGTGGCACACAGTAGCATAGCAATTTTTTTTTCATAATAAAAGACCTCATTTCTTATTAATTAATGAATTTCGGAAACTATTTACAGGGCATCTGTTGCCCCCGACATCATGGAAAATCTGCTCATGATGCTGCGGGCAGAAGATGCCGTAAAGGATTAGGAATCCGCAGATATTTTAACACAAAGCATAAGAAAATACCACGTTATCATAAGATAAAAAGTGAGAAAAAATGGAGAAATCTCAGTTGTTTACCAGTAAAGAGTGACAAACACAGCAAAAAGCGACAAACAAAAGATAAAGAAAATGAAAAAATATAAAGTCGTTGACAGATACCGGGCATGGTGCTATATTCTCGTTGAACAAATGTTGAACGAAAAGTTACAGGAGGTGTGAAAATGAGCAGTCAGGGGACAAAAAATCAGAGACAGGAGCAGGCGGCGGCAACCAGACAGAAACTGCTCACATCGGCACAACATCTGTTTGCACAAAATGGTTATAAAGGAACGACGGTCCGTATGATCAACCGCAGTGTGGATCTGGCGGACGGACTTCTGTATCATTATTTTCCAGGTGGGAAAAAAAGAAATTTTCAAAGAAGTCATCACCGGCAATATGCAGGAAATGTTTCAGGAGCTTCAGGAGCCGGAAAAGCAGGATGTATACGAAAAACTGCCGCTGGATGCGGCATTGGATGCAGCCTATATCAATTTTATGACGGTGATCGATGAGCATTTGGAATTTATCCGCATGATGGTGCGTGAGAACGGTGTCAGGGAATTTCTGTCAGAAGAAGAGGTCAGAAGCATCTGGAAGAACCGGATTCCGTGGCTGCCGACACTTCTGAAAAGAAAGATGGAAGCCGGGGAAGTCAAAGAGATGGATTTTGAGATGGCAGCCCTTTCCGTAAATTCTATTCTGATGCATTATGTGATGAAACGCGTTACCGATACCGGACACAGTACACTGGATGACAAGGCCTGGAGAAAGCGGCTGGTCGATTATCAGGTAAGTGTCTGGTCTGTGGAAAAACAGCCGGAAAATGAAAAAGAGCAAGAATAAAAAATACCGGAAAAAATCTGGAAGATAAAGAAGAAAGAAAGGTGAATCATATGTGGCATTTGTTGAAAGATATGCGAAAGAAGGACAAAGGACTTGCGTTTCTTGCCGTTCTTCTGATCGCAGGTCAGGTGTTTCTGGATCTGAAACTGCCGGATTATACAAAAGAAATCACCGTTCTGATCAGTTCTGAGAGCAATACGATCTCAGATTATCTGTTATCAGGCGGGAAGATGCTGGCATGTGCACTCGGAAGTGCCCTGCTGGCGGTAATTGTCGGTTATCTGGCTGCAAAGATTGCAGCAGATTTCAGTCACAATGTCAGAGGAAAAGTATTCCATAAGGTATTTGATTTTGGGGCGGGCGAGATCAGCAAATTTTCTACCTCAAGCTTGATCACACGTACGACGAACGATATCACGCAGATCCAGATGTTCGTCGCCATGGGACTGCAGGTGATGATCAAAGCACCGATCATGGCAGCCTGGGCGATCGTGAAGATTGTCGGCAAGAGCTGGCAGTTATCCGTTCTGACGGCATCAGCAGTCGTGCTGATCATGGTCGTGATCGGAACCCTGATGGCAGTGTTGCTTCCGAAATTCAAGACTGTACAGAAACAGGTCGATGACGTCAACCGTGTGACCCGCGAGAATCTGACCGGACTGAAAGTGGTTCGTGCATTCAATGCCGAAAAATATCAGGAAGACAAATTCGAAAGCGTCAACGAAAATCTGATGAAAACGCAGATGTTCACCATGCGTGGCATGGCACTTCTGTTCCCGGTGATGATTTTTGTACAGAGTGCATTATCTCTTGGTATTTACTGGCTGGGAGCCAAACTGGTTGATGACATTTCGATCCCGTTAAACGGAACAATGACAGAAATATTCACGGCCATCGGTTCAAGGGCGGATATGCTTGGTGATGTAGTGGCATTTAATTCCTATGCCCTGTATGTAGTTATGGCATTTGTGCTGCTGCTTATGATTTTTGTCATGCTTCCAAGAGCACAGGTATCTGCAGGCCGTATTAATGAAGTGCTGAACTCCGATATCGCAGTCAGAGAAGGAAAAGATGACGGCAGACAGACGGAAGAAAAAGGCAGCATCACATTCAACGATGTGTCCTTCCGCTATCCGGGAGCCGCAGAAAACTGTCTGGAACACATCAGTTTCCAGGTAAACCAGGGCGAGACACTTGCCATCATCGGAGCGACCGGTTCCGGAAAATCAACGCTTGCAGGTCTGGCAGCAAGACTTTACGATGCCAGCGAGGGCGAAGTGCTGATTGATGGCAAAAATGTAAAAGATTACAGTTTCCGCGGACTGTATGACAAGATGGGATATGTTACACAGAAAGCAGTCCTGTTCTCCGATACGATCGAAGGAAACGTTGCGTTTGGTGAGGCGGCACAAGCGATCACCGAAGAGGATGTAAAGAAAGCCATCGATATCTCGCAGGCACAGGAATTTATTGATAAAATGGAAGAAGGTCTTTACAGCCATATCGCACAGAGCGGCGGCAATGTTTCCGGAGGTCAGAAACAGCGACTTTCGATCGCCCGTGCGATCGCCAGAAATCCGGAAATCCTGATTTTTGATGATTCGTTTTCAGCCCTGGATTATAAAACAGATAAAGAACTGCGAAGAAGACTTTCCACCGACCTTAAAGGTACCACCTGCGTGATCGTGGCACAGCGTATCGGAACGATCCGCCACGCCGACAAGATCATCGTACTCGATGACGGAAAGATGGCAGGTATCGGAACCCATGAAGAACTGATGAAAAACTGTGAAGTTTATCAGAAATTGCTTTATCTCAGCTTTCAAAAGCGGAACTTGCGTAAAGGAGATGCGGAATCATGCATAAAAAAAGACAAAAACCAAAGAATCTGAAAGCCGCATTGAGCAATCTGTTCTCTTACTGCAAAAAAGAAGCAGGTATCATTTTATTTGCACTGATCATGGCGGCATTAGGTGCAGTTCTGACGATCGCAGGACCGAATCAGATCAGTAAGATCACAGATTATATATATAACGGACTGACCGGCGGGATTTCCACCGAAGCAGTCCAGGAAGACATCCAGAAACAGATCCAGTCCGGACAGATCAACATCATGGACTATCTGCCGGAGGGAACCGATCCGTCAAGTATTGATTTTCAGAATCTCGACCTGACGGACAAAAACTCCGAGCTTGCACAGAACATCGTGAACAACATCCGTTTAAGCGATGAGTTCCGGACAGCCCATCAGGATGACGGCATCGATATGAACGGCATTTTCAAAGTGGCAGTTTTTCTTCTCGGACTGTATCTGATCAGTGCCCTGTGCAGTTTCTCACAGCACTTTATCATGGCAACGGTGACACAGAAACTTTCCAAGCGTATGCGAAAAGATATTGACGGAAAGATCAACCGCCTGCCACTGAAGTATTTCTCAGAACATTGATATGGGGATGTGCTCACGTGTGACGAACGATGTAGACACGATCGGTCAGGCATTTTCTAACAGCCTTGCAGCGATCGTATCAGCAGTGGCACAGTTTATCGGCTGTCTGATCATGATGTACTACACCAACTGGATTCTCGGAACGACCACTGTTGTGACCACACTGCGCGGTCTGGTGCTGATGTTGCTAATCATGAAACACTCCCAGCGCTACTTCACCGACCGACAGAGAAGCCTGGGTGAGCTGAACGGCTACATCGAAGAAATGTATGCCGGTCATGATGTGATCCGTATTTCCGGAGCAGAGGGACAAGTCAGAGAACGTTTCGAAAAAATTAAACGGAGATGTCAGAACGGCAAACTACAAATCACAGTTCTTATCCGGACTGATGCAGCCGCTGATGACGTTTATCGGAAACTTCGGCTATGTGGCAGTCTGCATCATCGGTGCCCTGCTCGTTATGAAAGGTCAGATCACCTTTGGCGTGATCACGGCATTTCTGATCTATGTGCGTCTGTTTGAACAGCCGCTGCGTCAGATCTCCCAGGGTATGACAAACATCCAGTCTGCGGCAGCCGCTTCCGAGCGAGTTTTTGAGTTCCTTTCCGAGGAAGAGCTGGAAGATGAATCCGCAAAGCTGGCAAATGTAGAAGAAGTAGAGGGCGATGTGGTATTCTCCCATGTGAAATTTTCCTACCCGAGCGTGCCGGACAAAGAGATCATCCACGATTTCTCCGTTCACGTAAAACCGGGACAGAAAGCAGCCATCGTCGGTCCGACCGGTGCCGGAAAAACGACACTTGTCAACCTGCTGATGCGATTCTTTGAGCCAACCGGCGGTACCATTACGATTGACGGTGTGGACACAAAAGATATGACAAGAGAAAATGTCCACAGAAAATTCGGCATGGTGCTCCAGGACACCTGGCTGTTCGAGGGCAGTGTGCGTGAGAATCTTCTATATAATAATGAAAATGTATCCGAAGAAACGATGATAAATGCCTGCAAGGCGTGTGGCATCCACAGCTTCATCAAAGCACTGCCGCAGGGCTATGATACCATTCTGACAGACAATACTTCGATTTCAGCCGGACAGAAACAGCTCCTGACGATCGCAAGAGCAATGATCCAGAACAGCCCGATGCTGATCCTTGATGAGGCAACCTCAAGCGTCGATACGAGAACGGAGCTTCTGACCCAGAGGGCGATGGATCAGCTGACTCAGAAACGAACCAGTTTTGTGATCGCACACCGCCTGTCCGATCAAGAATGCGGATATCATCCTGGTAATGCGTGACGGTGACATTGTAGAGCAGGGAAATCATGAAGAACTTCTGGCAAAAGGCGGATTCTATGCAGATCTGTATACCAGCCAGTTTGAACAAAGTGAGGTACAGGCATAATGAGAGGAAAAACGATCGTAATTGACAGAGAATACGGAAGCGGCGGCCGGGAGGTCGCAAAGCTTCTCTCAGAGAAACTTGGAATCCCGTTTTATGACGGTGAACTGCTGGTACTTGCCAGCGAAAAATACGGCATTGACCTTGGCATGATGAAAGATTACGACGAGAAACGTATGGGAAGCATCCTGTACAGTATTGCCATGGCGACCAGCTATGCCAGCGATTTTGACAAGATCACAAAACCATATGAGATCTACGAGGCTCAGGCAAAAGTCATGCGTCAGCTGGTGTCCGAAGGGCCGTGCATTTTTCTTGGAAGATGTGCGGCTGAAATTTTGAAAGACAAAACAGAGCTTTTAAATGTCTTTATCTACAGTAGCGACCAGCATGCAAAAACAGAACGCATCATAAGAGTGGATGGTGTTGCACAGAGCAATGCGGTCACGGAATTACATAAAAGAGATGTTCAGCGGGGCAATTATTATCATTATTTTTCAAAAAACCTGGGGTGACCGTAATCATTATGACCTTTGCCTGAATACCGCAGAATTAGGTTATGAGAAAGCGGCAGAGATCCTGGCAGCTGCCGCAAAATAAGACCTCATTTATCAGTGACGGGATATGGTCTTGCATCTGATATGGCTTTCAACGGATGAAAGAGGTTCCAGATGAGAAATTGTTTCCTTTACATTACTCTGCTTTTTGTATATAATATGGCTGTAAGTTCATACTAACAAGAAAAGAAAAGGAGGCAATAAAATTATGAAAATTTTGTTTTTGGTGCGAAAAGTTATGACATAAAATCTTTTGATGCGTATCTGGACAAAGAAGAATACAAAGATCTGGATGTTGTATACATTGAGCCGAATCTTACTCCTCAGACAGCAATGCTGGCTGCCGGTTATGAAGCCGTGTGTGCATTCGTAAATATGGACTTGAGTGCGGAGACAATCGATATTTTAAATACATGCAAGGTAAAACTGATCCTGATGCGCTGCGCAGGCTTCAACAACGTAGATCTCGAGAGAGCAAAAGGCTACGGCATGACCGTCACACGCGTACCGAGTTACTCACCGGAAGCCGTTGCAGAGCATGCGATGACACTGGCCATGACGGTAAACCGCCACATGCACAAAGCGTACATCAAAGTACGTGAGAACAACTACAGTCTGAACGGACTGATGGGTGTCAACCTCTACAAAAAAGACCGCCGGAATCGTCGGAACCGGAAAAATCGGTGCGGCTATGGCAAGAATCTGCCACGGATTTGGTATGAAAGTGATCGGCTACGATATGTACCCGAACAAAGATCTGGATTTCGTAGAATATGTTGATCTGGATACGTTGCTTTCACAGTCTGACCTGATCTCCCTTCACTGCCCGTTGATGGAAGAGACACATCACATGATCAATATCGACACGATCCAGAAAATGAAAGACGGTGTGATCCTGGTCAACACCTCAAGAGGCGGACTGATCAAGACAGATGACCTGATCCAGGGAATCCGCGAGAACAAATTCTTTGCCGTTGGTCTGGATGTGTACGAAGAAGAGAACGGTTCCGTTTACGAAGACATGTCCGAGACGATCCTGGAGCACTCAACCGTTGCAAGACTGTTATCCTTCCCGAATGTTATGGTGACATCTCATCAGGCATTCTTTACCAAAGAAGCACTGGCAGCGATCAGTGAAGTGACACTGGATAATGCCATGAGTTATCTGAAAGGCACACCGAACGGAAACGAACTGTAAGGTGCGTTTGCTGAAAGCGGATGACAGAAATAATATGAAATAAAATAATATAAAATAAGAAGAAAGAGGAATTTTTGAAGAAGAGTTCCACTTTCTTCTTATTTTGTTTAGGCAGAATACACGTGAAAGCCAGTATTTTGTATACAGAGTACGGAATCCGGTAAAAAGAGATGTGATCCGAAAAATCTGATGAAAAAGGGAGCATCTGGAAAAAATATTTCACTGGATTATAGCTGGAAAGCATGATATACTTACAGACAGTGCAGTTATTTCGCACAGTGAAAAGCAGTATCTGTGAAAAGCTGCAGCATAAAATCAAAAACAAGGAGGATCCAAATGGGAGAGTTTAAAGAATGGTTATCGGATAACCTGCGTTATTTCCTGGTCGGTGTTGTCGTGATACTGATCATCGGCGGTTCAATCCTGGGACTGAAGATTTATTCTTCAAAGGTCAATGGAAACAGTGATCCGGCTGTGATCCGTAAAAATACAGAGGCACAGACAGAGACCAGAAAAGAAACTGAGACAAAGAAACAGACTGAAAAAGAAACGAAAAAGCAGACAGAGAAAGAAACGAAAAAGCAGACCGAAAAAGAAACCAAAAACAGACGGAAAAAGCGACAGAAAAGCAGACCGAAAATTCAACATCTTCCAATGCAGGTACAGACAGTAAAGGAAGTACAGCAGATAACAGCCAAAATGGCAGCAATTCCGCAAACAATGCTTCACAGAACAGTGGCGGCACATACAGTAATGGCTCACAGAGCAGCGACGGTACATATGATAATGCAGGCAATGATGCAACGACCGATGGCAGTGACTACAGCAATGACACGCAGGATGTGACAACGCCGCAGACGGATGCTGCCCAGCCGGTTTACATGACGATCAATTCCGCATGCTACATGCGTTCTTACCCGGACTACGGTGACAACATCATCGGTCAGTTTGAGGCAGGTACGACCGTAGAGTTCTTAGGAGATGAGGGCGGATGGTACAAGGTTTCCGTAAATGGCCAGGTGGGCTATATGGGAGCCAGATTTTTTAACTGACAGACGTTGACAAAGCAGCATGGCTGAGGTATGATAACAAGAAGACAGAGAGTCGGATTCTGGACTTCTCTGTCCTTTTTATCAAATTTAAAATTTAAAATGTAAAGGAAAACTGTCACGGCAGGTTTCCTGGATTGAAAGGGAGAGCGGAACAATGAAGAAAAAAGCATTAGCAGCAGTACTTGTAGCAGCAGTAACGATGTCTATGGCAGGATGCGGAAGCAAGCAGGCAGCATCCACAGATGGCGGAAGCAAAACAGAAAGTGAAGCAGGAAGCGATGCGGCAGCAGCGGATTCCGGGGAAAAAAAACCCTGCGTGTCGGCATGGAATGTGCCTATGCACCGTACAACTGGACACAGAGCGATGATTCCAACGGAGCCGTTCCGATTTCAGGTTCTTCTGATTATGCATACGGCTATGACGTTATGATGGCAAAACACATCTGTGAAGAGCTTGGCTGGGATCTGGAGATCGTAAAGATGGACTGGGACAGCCTTCCGACATCGGTAAGTTCCGGAGCCATTGACTGTGCGATCGCAGGACAGTCTATTACCGCAAAACGTCTGGAATCCGTAGATTTCACAGACCCGTATTATTATGCATCCATCGTGACACTGGTAAAAAAAGGACGGACCGTATAAAGATGCAAAAAGGTCTGGCAGACTTAAAGGGTGCAACGGCTACTTCTCAGATCAACACCGTATGGTATGATACCTGCCTTGATCAGATCGAAGATGTAAACAAACTGCCGGCTTATGAAACCACAGGAACGATGCTGGTATCTCTGGAATCCGGAGCATGTGACCTGATCTGTACCGACCAGCCGACTGCAATGGCAGCCTGTGTGGCTTATCCGGATATGGAAATGCTGGATTTCTCCTCTTCGGATGACAATTATCAGGTATCTGACGAAGAGATCAACATCGGTATTTCTGTAAAGAAAGGCAATCAGGAACTGGTGGATGAGATCAACAGCGTTCTGGAGAAAATGACAAAAGAAGACTATGAGCAGATGATGAACGAAGCGATCTCCGTACAGCCATTGTCTGAATAAACACGTTTGGGAGGAAATGTATTATGAGCAGTACTTTGCCAACAGACTATTGGGCCAGAGTCGTTTATCTGGTCACACACTACAGTGCATCCTTCCTTCGCGGGGCAGGAAGCACCCTGCTGATCGCCTTAGTGGGTACCTTTGTCGGATGTCTGATCGGTTTTGCGGTCGGCATCGTGCAGACCATTCCGGTGTCCAAACAGGATTCTATCATTAAAAGAGCCCTGTTGTTTATCGTAAAACTGATTCTGAACATCTACGTGGAAGTATTCCGCGGAACACCTATGATGGTCCAGGCGATGTTTATCTATTTTGGTGCCATGCAGTATCTCGGCATCACTATGGGAATGTGGTTCGCTGCATTCTTTATCGTGTCGATCAACACTGGAGCCTACATGGCAGAGACCGTGCGAGGCGGTATCTTATCGATCGATCCGGGACAGACCGAAGGTGCAAAAGCAATCGGTATGACGCACTTTCAGACGATGCTGTACGTCATTTTCCCGCAGACGCTGCGAAATATCATGCCGCAGATCGGAAATAACCTGATCATCAATATCAAAGACTCCTCGGTACTGTCCGTAATCGGTGTTATCGAGCTGTATTATGCGGCAAAACAGACAGCCGGAGCTTATTACTGGTGGTTTGAGGCAATGACTGTAGCGATGGTACTCTATCTGATCATGACCTTTGTCTTTTCAAGACTTCTGCGCTTCTGGGAGTCCAAACTGGACGGACCGGCAAGTTTTGATCTGGCAACGACCGATCAGCTGGCACATACGAGCGGAAATTACAGTTATCCGGGAGAAGGAAGCTTTGACAAAGAGAGAAATATCGAAACTGATGTGAACGGAGGAAGAGACAAATGAATAGAGATGCGATTCTGGAAGTAAAACACCTGTCCAAATCTTTTGGTGCCAACGCCGTTCTCAAAGACATTGATTTTGTTGTACATCCGGGCGATGTGACATCGATCATCGGTTCTTCCGGTTCCGGTAAATCCACGCTGCTGCGCAGCATCAACCTTCTGGAGACACCGACCTCCGGGGATGTGGTATTTCATGGAGACAGCGTGGTGGATAAAAAGGTCAATGCGGCAGCATACCGTGCAAAAGTAGGCATGGTATTTCAGTCTTTTAATCTGTTCAACAATATGTCGGTTCTTGAGAACTGCATCATCGGACAGACAAAAGTTCTGAAAAGAAACAAAGAAGAAGCAAAAGAAAAGGCCATGCAGTATCTGACAAAAGTCGGCATGAACCCGTACATCAATGCGAAGCCGCGTCAGCTTTCCGGCGGACAGAAACAGCGTGTGGCGATCGCCCGTGCTCTGGCGATGGAGCCGGAGATCCTGCTCTTTGACGAGCCGACATCCGCACTGGACCCGGAAATGGTAGGAGAAGTACTGGAAGTTATGCGTGGACTGGCAAACGAAGGCATGACCATGGTGATCGTTACACACGAGATGGCATTCGCAAGAGACGTTTCCAACCATGTCGTTTACATGGCGGACGGTGTCATCTGCGAAGAAGGCAGTCCTTCGGATATTTTTGAAAATCCGCAGAATGCAAGGACAAAAAGATTTCCTGGCCAGATTCCGTGCAAAATAAAAACAGAGACAAAAAAGAGAAATATAAAAAGAAAAACCAGAAAAAGCTCTCAGGCAATGTCATAGGGACAAAGCCGGGGAGCTTTTTGCGTGTGTGCAGGCGGCAAAGAGATCAGAACATGAGCCGGATCAGCATTTTTCGTAGGCAAGACGCGGATCACCGTTTGCAAGATGGATGATGCCGCATTTGCGGAATCCGTTTTTTTCAAGCACATGCTGCATGATCTTGTTGTCGTGGTGTGTGTCGATGCGAAGATGGGAAGTCTGCGGCTCGCAGAAATCCAGCACTTTTCGCAGAAATCCGTGCACCTGCCCGTCACTTGCGACCATGTGGATCACGCCGTAAGGGGCATCGGATAACCAGCTGCCCTCTGAGATCTGTGCATAAGTCGGATCGTTTTCGATGGCAAAATAAAAACAGCCGCGGATCTGCGAAAAATCATCGGGATCCGTGAAGACAAACAGCTTCTGTGCGAGGATACATTCCCAGAGCAGATCAGCGGAAGGATGTCCGTCTGCCCACTGGGTTGGGTTCCCGGTTTTTGCCATAAAAGCCCGGGCAGTTGCATAAATATTCAGGATGACAGGAAAGTCATCCATAACAGCTTTTCGTACCATAAAAACCTCCAAAGTATAAAAAATCCACAAAAAAAATTGTAGACGGATGCATTCGATTTTGTAAACATTCAAAATCCGCATCTTTCCTGCGGAAATAATTATAAATGATAGCATGGAAACAGAAGAATGTAAAGAGAGCACAGGCACTCTGCTGCCGATTTTGAGAAATATGCAACAAGCCTTGTATCGCAGGAAAAATAAAGTATAATGCTTAAATGCGGAAAATGACGCACCACGGATACCGGTGGAAGTCTCTCCGACTAAAATTATAAAAAGGATGATAACATGGACAGCAGAGAGTATCTGAACTATGTTTTAGATAAATTGCAGGAGCGTATCCGTAAACTGGATGATGCGATCCTGCACGGACAGAAAGAAATCGAAAATATGCATGAGTACTACTGGGAAAACTATACAGAGATGGACCAGTACGGCTACGAAGATTTTGATAATCAGCAAGCACTGCTTGGTCAGGTCAATGCCAACAAGGAGAAGCTGGATCTTCGCCGGAGATTCAAAAAGATGCTGGATTCCCCGTTTTTCGGGCGGGTGGATTTCATCTACGACGGCGAAGAAGAGGCAGAAACGTTTTATATCGGCATCGGCAATTTCTCAAAAGAATCCGGAAGACTCCCGCTGGTCTATGACTGGCGTGCTCCGGTTTCCAGCCTGTTTTATGACTACGACAAAGGAGAAGCTTACTATGATGCCCCGGCAGGACGCATGGAGGGCGAAGTACTTTCCAAGTGGCAGTATAAGATCCGGGATGGAAAGATGATTTACGCATTTGAGAGTGATGTCAAGATCGATGATGAGGTTTTAAAGCAGGAGCTTGGCAGCCACGGGGATGTCAAACTGAAAAACATCATCAAGACGATCCAGAAGGAGCAGAATGCGATCATCCGTAATACCAAGGACCGGATCATGGTGATCCAGGGAGCGGCCGGAAGCGGCAAGACTTCCGTGGCACTGCACCGCATTGCTTATCTGCTCTATCACGACCGGGAAAATCTCAAGTCCTCGAATGTGCTGGTACTTTCGCCGAACGGGGTATTTTCGGACTATATTTCCCATATCCTGCCGGAGCTTGGCGAGGAGAATATCCAGGAGATGAGCTTTGATATGTTTGCCTACAGGGAGCTCCGGGATACGGTCAGCGACTGCGAAGACCGCTGTGACCAGATCGAAAAAGAGCTTCTCGATGAAAAATATGCAGAAAGCTGCCGCAAAAAACAGTCGATCGATTTTGTATTGCAGCTCAATGAGTTTGTGCTGGGACTGGAAGACCGCCTGATGCGTTTTTCGGACCTGAAATACAAGGGCATGACAAAGAGCGAACGTCAGCTGACGGAGATGTTTTATTACCGCTTCCCGGATATTCCGCTGCTGGAGCGTATGCAGGCTGTCATGGATTACGTGGTTGATGAGTACGAAACGCTGATCGGCAGAGATCTCGGCGATGACGAGATCGAGATCGTACGCGGCAAATTCATGAAAATGTACCGCAGTACGGATCTGTACGTGTTGTATAACTGGTTCCTGAAAGAATACGGCTATGAGACACTGCCGCAGATTTCTTATGAGAAACGCTTTCTGAAATATGAAGATGTTTATCCGATGTTGTATCTGAAATATCTTCTGAAAAGTCGCAGGATGGACCGAAACATCCGTCATCTGGTGATCGATGAGATGCAGGATTATTCCTACATGCAGTATCTGATCCTGGATAAGATGTTCTCCTGCAAGATGACGATCCTCGGAGATAAAGCCCAGACCATGGAGGAGAAAACGAGGGATGTCTTAAGTTTCCTGCCGCGTGTTTTTGGCCGTGGCATCCGAAAGATCAATATGAACAAGAGTTACCGCAATACCATGGAGATCGCATCTTATGCCAATTCCATTTCAGATGTATCCGATATGGAGCTGTTTGAGCGTCATGGAAAACCAGTGGAAGAGCAGACATTTTCAGACAGAAAGGCGGCACTGGAAGCCGTTCTTGAGAAACTGCGTCTGGAAGAGTTTGAGACGGCCGCTGTGATTGAGATGACACAGGAGCGTGCAAAGAAAAGTGCCGCTTATCTGAAAGAGCGGATGGAAGAGCTTGGCATGGATACAGAGAATCGTTTTTCCGTGGTAGACCGTGACAGCACCCGCTTCAAAAAGGGGCTGACTGTCACGACCTTTTATCTTGCAAAAGGTCTGAATTTGACCAGGTATTTGCACTTTATACGACGCAGGACAATACGCCGCTGCACCGGCAGGCCAGATACATCTGTGCGACAAGGGCACTGCATGAATTGTATATGTATGAAGTAAAAGCAAGTCAGGATTAAAGAAAGGCAAAATCAAATAAGTTCAGATGCAATCTGGCGTTCTCGTTCTTTTTTTGAGAACACGCAGCCGCAGTAATCCTGCCGGTACAGACCATAAAGAGCTGAGAGCTCGACGGAACGTTTATAACCATTTTTCTTTTTGAAATCGGAAGGAAGCCATGGGATACCGTAAGTATCTGCAAGTTCCTCTCCGATTTCATTTAATTTCTGGGCGTTTTTTAAAGGACTGATCGAGAGTGTCGTGCAGAAATAGTCAAATCCATGTTCCTTTGCAAGCTGTGCCGTTTTTTCCAGACGGAGCCGATAGCACTGAAAACAACGTTCGCCGCCTTCCGGAATCTTTTCCAGTCCCTTTGCCATATCATAGAATCGTTCCTTGTCAAAGTCTCCCTCGAGAAACGAGACCGGATACTTCTGCGGAATCTGGCAGATCAGATGCTGCTGTTCTTTTACACGGTGCAGATACTCTTCGTCCGGGTAAATATTCGATTGTAATAAAAACCGTGATCTGAAAATAATCCGATAAATATTCGATCACGTAACTGCTGCACGGGGCACAGCAGCTGTGCAGAAAAAAGAGAAGGGACGCGTGCCTCACGCTGATTCTGTTCCAGAAGTTTATCCAGTTCTTTTGGAAATTTATCTTATTAGCCATAAAAGCCATCCTTTCTGTAATACTTATAATAAAAAATAATATTGTCATTAAAGAATACCATACGAATGGTTCCGTACTTCGTACTCGTAGTTGCAGACTTTTGTCCCTGCTATTCTTAGTTTATCACAATCCCGGAAAGCAGACAATTCATAATCAAAACTTCCCCATGCATCATAAAATAAATTAGAAAAAAAGAGAAGGAGACCGTGATGTCAGAGCTTTTGGAAGTGAATCATGTCAGCTATGCCTATCACAGCATAGATGGCGAGACGGAAACATTGGCGGATATTTCTTTTCATATAAAAGAAGGGGAATTTGCAGCAATTGTGGGTCCGAGCGGCTGTGGAAAATCCACGCTGCTTTCACTGATCTGCGGACTTTAAAGCCGGAAAAAAGGCGAGATCCTGCTCGATGGCAAAAGCATCGCAGGCGAAAAAGAGCGGATCGGCTATATGCTGCAGAAAGATTATCTGTTTGAGTGGAGGAGCATTTACAGCAATGTGATGCTGGGGCTGGAGATCCAGAAGAAAAAAGAGTGAAAAATATACGAAACGCGTGGATCAGATGTTAAAAGACTATGGATTGTGGGACTTCCGGGATGTAAGGCCGTCGCAGCTCTCCGGCGGTATGCGGCAGGGGGCGGCACTGATCCGTACACTGGCACTTCAGCCGGAATTGTTGCTTTTGGATGAGCCATTTTCGGCACTTGATTATCAGACTAGACTTTCGGTCTGTGAAGATATTTACCGGATCATCAAAAAGAACAGAAGACGGCGGTGCTGGTGACGCATGATCTGTCTGAGGCGATCAGCATGGCAGACCGGATTTTTGTGCTGAGCAAACGCCCGGCAGAGATCAAAAAGAAATCAAACTTGATTTTAATATGAAAGAACGCACGCCGATGCAGGTTCGAAATGCACCGCAGTTTCGGGATTATTTCAATCTTATCTGGAAGGAGCTGAATGAACATGACTAAGCCTTCCGAATCGCAGAAAAACTATATCCGGACGGTAAGAAGGAGAAGACGCACCGTGCAGTTCATGCGTCTTTTTCTTTTCCTGTTTTTTGTGATTTTATGGGAAGTGGCCGCAGAATTTTCGTGGATCGACAGCTTTATTTTCAGCAGTCCGCTGCGGATCGCAAAAAACCGCCTGGCAGATGCTTCAGGATGGAAGCCTGACCATGCACATCGGTGTGACGCTCTCTGAGACATTGATCAGCTTTGCCCTGGTGGTTATCTGCGGAATCCTGCTTGCCATTCTGCTGTGGATGCTGCCGATGGTATCGGAGATCCTGGAGCCGGCACTTGTGGTACTGAACAGCCTGCCGAAATCGGCTCTGGCCCCGCTTCTCATCGTATGGCTCGGTGCCAACATCAAAACGATCATTCTGGCGGGCATGTCGGTGGCTGTTTTCGGGACGATTTTAAATCTTTATACCTGCTTTTCGCAGAGTTCACCGGAGAAAGAGAAACTAATCTATACGCTTGGAGGAACAAAAAAGATACGCTTCTGAAAGTCGTGCTGCCTGGAACGGTGCCGAACATCTTAAGCATTATGAAAGTCAACATCGGACTGTGTCTGGTCGGTGTCGTGATCGGGGAATTTATCGGGGCGAGAAGAGGACTTGGCTATTTAATCATCTACGGCTCCCAGGTGTTTAAACTGGACTGGGTGCTGATGTCGATCGTGATCCTCTGCGTGATCGCCATGCTTTTATATGCACTGCTTGGCAGGCTGGAAGCAGCCTGCCTGAAAAGATTATAAAAAATACGATATACAGAAAAATCAGAGTGCTTTTGCGGTGTTTTTTGCGGTACTCCGCCGGAGAAAGCCCGGTTTCACTTTTGAACATCCGGGAAAATCCGGAAAAATTGGAGTACGAAAGCGAGGAGGCAATGTCGCTGATGCTTCTTGTAGTGTCGGTCAGAAGACATTAAACGGAACTTATGCATGCGAAAACTTTGATCTGCTGACATCTGTCCCACGCGGTGAATGGGGATTTGACGGTATGGTCATGACAGACTGGGGTGCAGGAAACAGAGCCGGTGTTGACACCATGATGCATGCAGGAAATGACCTGGTAATGCCGGGAAGAACACAGGATCGTATGATTGCAGCACTGCAGGGAAATCCAGTTGGAACAACTGCTGATCCGAATCTGGATAAAACACTGGTTCGCGGTGATATCCAGAAATGTGTATCCAGGGTTCTGACTATGATCATGAGATCTTCTCAGTTCGGTAAAATGAATTCTAAAGTAGATGTAAAAAGCACACACAGAGACTTATGATAACCTGGTAACTTACTCTTCCGTTAAGAAAGAAGAAGTAAAGACAACCGCAGTGAAGAAACTGGAAGACGAGCTGAAGAAAGCTCAGGAAAAAAGCAGACAAACTGGAAAAAGAACTGGGTGAAGCAAACCAGAAAACACAGGCTGCAAATAAAGAAGTAGAAAAACTGCAGGCAAAACTGGATGTACGCACAAAGAATATCAGGCTTAAGAGTGCAAAATCTAAAAAAGCAAAACAGGCAACGATTAGATGGGCAAAAGTAAAAAATGTAGATGGATATGTAGTAGAATATTCTACAAAAGCAAACATGAAATCTGCAAAGAAGAAAAATGTAAAGGCTTCCACAATCAGCCTTACTGTTAAAAACCTGAAAAAAGGCAAAAAATACTATGTACGTGTAAGAGGCTACAAAGTCATCGACGGACAGAAAGTTTACACACAGTACAGTGCAAAGAAGGCAGTAAAGATTAAAAAGTAAGTAAGAAACCTCTTACTATATAGCAACAGGGAAAGACGGCGGAGTTTGAGTGATCCGCCGTTTTTTCTTGCCAGGAAAAAGTCGCCTGTGATACACTGAACTACAGGATTCGGCATAAAATCAGGAATTTTGCCGGAAATAATCTGGGGCAGACGGGTTCTGCCCTTTCTATCCACTATATTTTATAAGAAATGAGGAATTACTATGGCACAGTTATGGGGCGGTCGTTTTACAAAAGAGACAGATCAGCTGGTTTATAATTTTAACGCATCCATATCGTTTGACCAGAAATTTTACAGACAGGATATCACAGGAAGCAAGGCACATGTGAAAATGCTGGCAGCACAGGGCATTCTGACTGAGGGAGAGCGTGATCAGATCCTGGAAGGCCTGGATGGCATTCTGCGTGATGTTGAGAACGGAACACTTAAGATCACAGACAAATACGAAGATATCCACAGCTTTGTGGAGGCAAATCTGATCGACCGCATCGGCGATGCCGGCAAAAGCTGCACACCGGAAGAAGCCGCAACGACCAGGTTGCACTGGATATGAAGCTTTATACAAGAGATGAGATCGGGGAGATCGACAAACTGCTGAAAAAACTTCTTGAGACACTGCTTGGCATTATGGAAGAAAATATTGAGACTTATATGCCGGGATTCACCCATCTGCAGAAAGCACAGCCGATCACGCTTGCACATCATTTCGGTGCTTATTTTGAAATGTTCAAACGTGACAGACAGAGACTGGCTGATATTTATAAGAGAATGAATCTCTGCCCGCTTGGAAGCGGTGCACTGGCAGGCACAACGTATCCTCTGGATCGTGAGATGACGGCACAGCTGCTCGGCTTTGACGGCCCGACCAGAAACAGCATGGATTCCGTATCCGACCGTGATTATGTGATCGAACTTCTTTCTGCCATGTCCACAGTTATGATGCATCTGAGCCGTTTCTGCGAGGAAATCATTATCTGGAATTCCAATGAATACCGTTTTGTGGAGATTGACGACGCATACAGCACCGGAAGCAGTATCATGCCGCAGAAAAAGAATCCGGACATTGCTGAGCTTACTCGAGGAAAAACAGGCCGCGTTTACGCAGCTCTGATGTCAATGCTCACCACCATGAAGGGAATTCCGCTGGCGTACAATAAAGATATGCAGGAGGATAAGGAGCTGACCTTTGATGCCATCGACACCGTAAAGGGCTGTATCGCCCTGTTTACCGGCATGGTTTCTACGATGAGCTTCCGCAAAGACGTAATGGAAGCGAGTGCAAAGAATGGATTTACCAATGCTACAGATGCTGCTGACTATCTGGTAAATCACGGAGTTCCATTCCGTGATGCACATGGTATTGTAGGCCGTCTGGTACTTCTGTGCATTGACAGAGGCATTGCCCTGGATGACCTGACACTGGAAGAGTACAAAGAGATCAGCCCGGTCTTTGAAGAAGATATTTACGAGGCAATCTCCTGAAAACCTGTGTGGAAAAACGTATGACCATCGGTGCTCCTGGGGCAGAAGCCATGAAAAAAAGTCATCATGCTCGAAAAAAAATACCTGGAAGAAGCAGAAAATTTATAAAAACTGCTTGATTTTTTTTCTGAAATAGGATAGGATAGTTCGAGTAAAGACAAATGTCCGCACACAAAATACACGAACGATAAATTGTCCGTTGTAAATAAATTACGAAATGAGGATTTGAAAAATGGAACAGAAATTAAAAGTCGGTATCCTTGGAGCAACCGGAATGGTAGGACAGCGTTTTATCTCTCTTCTTGAGAATCATCCATGGTTTGAAGTAACCACACTGGCAGCAAGCCCGAGAAGTGCAGGAAAAACATATGAAGAAGCCGTAGGCGGACGCTGGAAAATGGATACACCAATGCCGGAAGCAGTAAAGAATCTGGTAGTTATGAACGTTAATGAAGTAGAAAAAGTTGCTTCTACTGTTGACTTTGTGTTTTCCGCAGTAGACATGTCCAAAGATGAGATCAAAGCGATCGAAGAAGAATACGCAAAGACAGAGACTCCTGTTGTTTCCAACAACAGTGCACACCGCTGGACACCGGATGTGCCGATGGTAGTGCCGGAGATCAATCCGGAGCACTTCGAAGTCATCGAACACCAGAAAAAACGTCTGGGAACCAAGAGAGGCTTCGTCGCTGTAAAACCAAACTGCTCCATTCAGAGTTATGCTCCGGTTCTTACTGCATGGAAAGAATTTGAGCCATATGAAGTAGTTGCTACTACATATCAGGCAATCTCCGGAGCAGGAAAGACATTCAAAGACTGGCCGGAGATGGTAGAAAACATCATCCCGTACATCGGTGGCGAAGAAGAAAAGAGCGAGATGGAGCCGCTTCGTCTGTGGGGCGAAGTGAAAGACGGCGTGATCGTTCCGGCACAGAGCCCGGTTATCACCTGCCAGTGTATCCGTGTACCTGTATTAAACGGACACACCGCAGCTGTTTTCGTTAAATTCAGAAAGAAACCGACCAAAGAACAGCTGATCGAAAAACTGGTGAACTTCAAAGGACTTCCTCAGGAACTGGATCTGCCGAGTGCACCGAAACAGTTCATCCAGTATCTGGAAGAAGACAACCGTCCGCAGGTAAACCTGGATGTCAACTACGAAAACGGCATGGGCGTATCGGTTGGCCGTTTAAGAGAAGATAAAGTTTATGACTGGAAATTCGTGGGACTGTCCCATAACACCGTCAGAGGAGCAGCAGGCGGAGCCGTCCTGTGTGCAGAGACCCTGACAGCAAAAGGATATATCACAAAGAAATAAAGAAAAACGGTTTAAAAAACAGGCTCAAAGAGATGTCAGCGAAAAGAAACGCCGGCATCTCTTTTTGCTCTTGCATTTTTGTTTGCCATTTTGTACAATATTCAGGAACGCAGCAAGAATGTCAGAGACATTCTTAATAATAGATATGATGTTGGGGTCCCAAGGTCTTTCATCCACCTATGAGCAAGCTCATGTGGATTTAGACTTTTGCCCCTGGCATAATAAATATGACATTTCGAATTTTTACAGGTGGGTTTGAGTAAATGATAAGGATAAAAAACGTAACAAAGGATTATGGCAGCAATAAAGGTGTTTTTGATCTTTCTTTTGAAGTACAGGATCAGGAGACGTTTGGACTGCTGGGGATGGAAGGTGCCGGCAAGACGACACTTCTGCAGATTTTGATGGGATTTTCAAACCTTTCCGGGGACGCTGCACGATCAACGCCAAACATTGTTGGAAACAAAGTACCGGTATTAAGAATTTTACCGGATATCTGCCGCAGAAGATCACACTGCCGGAGTCGATGACCAGTCTTCAGTTTTTCGCTTTCTGGCAGATTTAAGAAACAGAAAAAGCCTGGAAAAAGCGATCCGCACAGCAGATGCATTTGAGCTGGACACTTCAAAAAAGATCCGTGATCTGAATCAGGAAGAGAAAAAAAAGCTGGCGATCGCCGGTGTATTTCTTCATGATCCGGAGGTGCTTCTGCTCGATGAACCGGAGAGTGATCTTGGCGAAAAAGGCAAAAGTGCAGTTCATGAACCTGATCCTGGAAGAAAAAAGCAGGGGAAAGACGATCCTGATCGCTACCGGAAGTTTTGCGACGGCGGAGCGGCTCTGTGACCGCATCGGGATCCTGCGGCGTGGCATGCTGGTCAACCTGGATGATGTTTCCGTGATCCGTGAGGCCTCCAGAAAGGTATTCTGCATCGGATTTCGAAGTGAGCTGGAAGCAGTCCGTTTTGTCAGAGAGTCAGGATTTGATGTTTTAAATAAAAATGCGACTCAGCTTACCGTCTCGGTTTCCGGAGAACTGCAGAATTTTATCAAAGTGCTGTCAGGGTATAAAGTGCTGACCATGGAGAGCATTCCGCAGACGTTGGAAGAGACCTTTACCTATCTGTATGGAGGTGACCTGAGTGATTAATATTCCAATACTGAAGAAAAATTTCAGAGAACATATCTGGTTGTAGGGCATCGTCACCGCTGTACTGGTACTTTATCTGTTTCTGCTGTTGGGGACATACGCACCAGATGGAAAAGCCGGTGTGATCCTTTTATTTTCCGGGCTGCCGTCCGCAGTTCAGACAGCACTTAGGGGCAGGCAATTACGGACTGTCTTTAAGTGGCATTTTGGGAGGCTATTTCTGGGAGAATATCTTTACACTGGTACCATTTGTATTCAGTATCCCGGTGGCGGCATCTTTCGTTGCTGGCAAACTGGAAAGCGGTGCTTTTGCCTGGATTCTGTCGGCACCTGTGGAGCGTGAAAAAGCTTTTGTTTACTCAGATTTATTCTTTTACATTTGCCCTGTTTGCATTGTTTTTTGTAAATTGTCTGGTCGGAATAGTGTGCGGCCTGGCCTTTTGCGGATCGTATTTTGTGATTTCCGAGTTCTTACTGATGTGCCTTGGCGGATTCTGCCTGCATTTCTGCCTTGGGGGCCTGCTGTTTGTGATATCTGCAATGTGTGATGAGAAAGCACTGGCAGTGATGATCACGACAGGGATCGTACTGTTATTTTATATTCTGAAAATGCTCGCTTCGCTTGGGGGGATTTTCGGATATCTGAAATATGTGACGATCTTCTCCATGTATCTGGCGGACGATGTGATCGACGGGGGCATGTTTTTTATATGGAAATATCCGGTACTGATCTTGGCGGGCGTCCTGCTTTACTGGCTTTCCATGCGAATATTTGAGAAGCGGGATCTGCCGCTATAAAAGAGGAGTAAATAATTGAAAAAATTATACATAGCAGAAAAACCGAGTGTTGGACGGGAATTTGCGAAAGCGTTGAAGATCCGGGCGGCAAGGAAAGATGGCTATCTGGAGGGGGAAGAGGCCGTTGTGACCTGGTGTGTCGGACACCTGGTGACGATGAGCTACCCGGAAATTTACGATGCTTCTTATAAAAAATGGAGCCTTGCGACGCTTCCGTTTCTGCCGGAGAACTTTCTTTACGAAGTGATCCCGGCGACGAAAAAAGCAGTTCAAAGTGGTCAGCACTCTTTTTAAATCGAAAAGATATTGATGTGATCTATGTCTGTACCGACTCCGGACGGGAAGGAGAATATATTTACCGCCTGGTGGAGCAGGAAGCACATGTTCAGGGCAAGAAAAGGCTGCGTGTGTGGATCGATTCTCAGACAGAAGAAGAAATCCTACACGGGATTGCGACAGCAAAAGATCTTTCCGCATACGATAATCTTGCAAGTGCCGCTTATCTGCGGGCAAAAGAGGATTATCTGATGGGCATCAATTTTTCCAGACTTTTAAGTCTGAAATACGGGCAGTCCATTTCAAGCTGCATGGGAACAAGATACACGGTGATATCAGTCGGACGTGTGATGACCTGTGTGCTTGGCATGATCGTCAGAAGGGAACGTGAAATCCGTCAGTTTGTGAAAATGCCGTTCTACCGTGTACTGTCTTCCATGGTATGCGGTGAAAGCACGATCGAAGGCGAGTTCCGTGCCGTCAAAGGTTCCGCGTATTTCCAGTCTCCGAAGCTCTACAAAGAGAATGGATTTTCGCATAAAGAAGATGCAAAAGAGCTGATAGAGAAGCTGAGCGATCCCAAACCGGTGCAGGCTGTGATCGAAAAGCTGGAACGCAAAAAAGAAAACAAAAATCCGCCGCTGCTTTATAACCTGGCGGAACTTCAGAATGACTGCTCGAAGCGTTACAAAATCAGCCCGGACGAGACCTTAAAGATTGTCCAGGAACTCTACGAGAAAAAAGCTGGTCACTTATCCGAGAACGGACGCCCGAGTGCTGTCAACGGCAGTAGCAAAGAGATCCACAAAAATATCCGCGGACTTTCCGGGTTTGCAAACGTGCAGTCTTATGCGGCGGAAGTTTTAGAAAGCACGGCCTGGAAAAAAGATCGCATCGACACGTTACGTCAATGACAAACAGATCACCGACCATTATGCAATCATCCCGACCGGGCAGGGACTTTTGGCACTGCGGAGCGTAAGTGCCCTTTCGGTAAAGGTTTATGAGCTGATTGCAAGAAGGTTCCTCAGTATTTTTTATCCGCCGGCCATTTACCAGAAAACGACACTGGTTTCAAAAGTACAGCAGGAGTCCTTTTTCTCAAGTTTCCGTCTGCTTCTGTCCGAAGGATACCTTAAAAGTGGCAGGCATGCCGGAAGAAAATAAGAAAAAAAAAGACGATACAGAAGATGTGAAATGTGACGAAAATCTGCTTCAGGCACTGCAGAAATGCAAAAAAGGTGATATACTTCCGGTGAAGGGCTTTTCCATCAAAGAAGGCGAAACCTCCCCGCCGAAGCGCTACACCTCCGGTTCCATGATCCTTGCGATGGAAAATGCCGGACAGCTCATTGAAGACGAGGAGCTTCGCGAACAGATTAAGGGAAGCGGAATCGGAACAAGTGCGACAAGAGCAGAGATTCTGAAAAAGCTTCAGGCAAACAAATACATTGCCCTGAATAAAAAAACGCAGGTTCTGACACCGACACATCTGGGGGAGATGATCTTTGATGTGGTGAACAATTCAATCCGTTCGCTGTTAAACCCGGAGCTTACGGCAAGCTGGGAAAAGGGGCTCACCTATGTGGCAGAGGGTACGATCACTTCCGAAGAATATATGGAAAAGTTAGAGGGCTTTATAAAAAGAAGAACCGATGCCGTACTTTGGCAGCAACAGTTCCTATGCTTTGCGGAAACTGTTTGACGAATCGGCAGTTTTCTATAAAAACAGCAAAAGCCGCAGAGGCGATTAACAGGAGGTAAGAAAGATGGAAACATGTAAAATCAAAAATCTCTATAATCTCGAGGAAACGATTGCAAAAGATCTGTTTGAAGGAGCCGTTTATCCGTGGGAAGTGCTTCCGAAGATCAGCGATTTTATCAAAAAACTGGGAGCGACCTTAAGCGAAGAAGAATACGAAAAACGCGGGGAAGACATCTGGATCGCAAAAAGCGCGACCGTTGCACCGACCGCTTATATTCATGGACCGGCAATCATCGGAAAGGATGCTGAGGTTCGTCACTGTGCATTTATCCGTGGAAATGCGATCGTAGGAGAAGGAGCTGTTGTAGGAAACTCCACCGAGCTGAAAAATGTGGTCATGTTCAACAAAGTACAGGTTCCGCATTACAATTACGTCGGTGATTCCATTCTTGGATACAAGGCACATATGGGAGCCGGTTCGATCACATCCAATGTCAAATCCGATAAAAAACTGGTAGTGGTAAAAGATGACAAAGGCAATCGCATCGAAACCGGACTGAAAAAATTCGGTGCGATGCTCGGCGATAACGTAGAGGTAGGATGCGGCTCCATCTTAAATCCGGGAACCGTAGTCGGACCGGACAGCAATATCTATCCGCTTTCCTCTGTGCGTGAAGTGATCCCGGCACACAGCATCTACAAAAAACGCGGCGAAGTCGCAGAAAAAGTTGCTGACTGAGAAGGAGTCTGTTCCAGAAAGTCCCCAACTATGATGCCTACGGATTGTTCCGTGCGTTGCACTCCCACAATCCTTTCTACGCTCCGCTTCGATCGGAGCAAAACGAACAACATTTTTGATACGAACATCAGAAAAGAGAAAACAGAACGAGAAATAAATTGACAATAAGTAAAGAGTAAACTATAATAAAGGAAGGATAATTTTGTCCTTCCTTTTGACATTTCATTTCACTCAGAGAAGAATGACATCAGATGTGAGGTGAATTCCGACTCTGGCATTCTTGAATTCGATAAACAGCAGGCAGCACTTCTGCTGCAAATTTCCAAACATGGACACGCTTTTAGGTTGACTTTTTAAAAATATATATTAATATGGGGAGAGAACGAACATAAGTTCGCAAGCAAGCCCTTTTGCGTATTGCAAAGGTGCACAGAAGAAATGAGAAAACCATTGGCATTACAGAAACCAGGTATCAGATTGGTATAATCTGTATCGAAAGTATACGCTTGTGGTCAGTACAGTTGAGTATTTTCAAGTCGAACACATGATTCGGGTCCGTTTTGCAGATATTTACCTGATACGGGAAGACAAGTGGAACAATATAGAGCAAATAGAAGATTAAGGAGGATATTAAAATGGGACAGGATGATAAGATCAAGGCACTGGAAGCGGCTATTACAAAAATTGAACTGGGTGATTCTGGAAACCATATGAACGTGGAGACCGTTCCGACCGGCTCTCTGAGCCTGGATGTGGCACTGGGACTTGGCGGTGTTCCAAAAGGAAGGATCGTGGAGATCTACGGACCGGAGTCCAGTGGTAAGACAACAGTAGCGCTTCATATGGTAGCTGAGGTACAGAAGAGAGGCGGGATTGCCGGATTCATTGATGCAGAGCATGCCCTTGATCCGGTCTATGCAAAAAATATCGGGGTTGATATTGATGACCTGTATATCTCACAGCCGGACAACGGAGAGCAGGCACTTGAGATCACAGAGACAATGGTTCGTTCCGGCGCGGTAGATATCGTCATCGTCGATTCCGTGGCAGCTTTGGTTCCAAAGGCTGAGATTGAGGGCGATATGGGAGATTCCCATGTGGGTCTTCAGGCACGTTTGATGTCACAGGCACTGCGTAAACTGACCGCTGTGATCAGCAAATCCAACTGTATTGTTATCTTTATCAACCAGCTGCGTGAAAAAGTCGGTGTTATGTTCGGAAATCCGGAGACCACTACCGGCGGCCGTGCACTGAAATTCTATTCTTCCATCCGTATGGATGTACGCCGTATCGAGACGCTCAAACAGGGCGGCGAGATCGTCGGCAACCGTGTGCGTGTCAAGATCGTCAAGAATAAGATCGCTCCGCCATTTAAGCAGGCAGAGTTTGATATCATGTTTGGTCAGGGTATCTCACGTGAGGGAGATATCCTTGATCTGGCAGTGAAAAATGAGATTGTAAACAAGAGCGGGGCATGGTTTGCCTATAACGGCAAAAAAGGATGCCGTAAAGAAGAAACCCGGCAGCAGATCCGGACGGCAGCGGGGATGAAGCATGATCGTCACTGCATTAGAGCCGGTCGGCAAAACGAGAGTGCAGGTCTTTTTAGACGGAGAAAAAGCTTTTGTCCTGTACCGGAATGAGGCTTACCGGATGGGGATCCGTGAAGGGGAATCCCTTTCAGAGCAGGCATATGCAGAGATCATGCAGGAGATCCTGCCCAAACGGGCCAGGCTGCGTTGCATGAATATCTTAAAAAGTGCAGATAAGACCGAATGGCAGCTGAGAGCAAAGCTCCGTCAGGGAGGATACCGAAAGAGATCGAAGATATCGCTATCGAGTATGTGCGAAGCTTCCACTATATCGATGATGTACGTTATGCCGGATACTATATCGAGAGCCGCAGCCAGACAAAGAGCAAACGCCAGATCGTGCAGGACTTAAAAGCAAAAGGCGTTTCTTCAGAAGATATTGAAGCGGCATACGAACAGGCAAGGAAACAGCGAAGAAGAAACGATCCTCGCACTTGCGAAAAAGAAACGCATGAACCTGGAGAATCCAACAGCGGAAGAACAGCAGAAATACTATGTGTTCTTTATGAGAAAAGGATTTTCCTATGCTGCGGTACGCAAGGTTCTGCGGGGGCTCGAATAATTAGGAGAATATTTTTGGCAACAATCAAAGAAATAGCAGAAAAGGCAGGTGTCAGTACCACAACCGTTTCCAACGTCATTCACGGGAAAACAAAAAAAGTATCACCTGCAACGATCCAGAAGATCGAAGCACTGATCAAAGAAGTTGGTTACGTGCAGAAAAGAGGACTGCGAGTGCTGAATAACGAGAAGTCTCAGCTGATCGCAGTTGTCATCAACTATCATAAAGAATTCAAAGATTCCATTCTCGGAGATCCATTTTACGGAAAATCATCGGATTTATCGAAGAATATGTACAGAAACAGGGCTATTACCTGATGCTGTATTCCACAAAAAGACATCGAAGAGATTTTTCAGATGGTGGCAGGCTGGGATGTGGACGGCGTGATCGCCATCTCCTTCAGCCGACACAACTGTGAAAAAATCTATCAGCTGATCAAAAACCGATCGTGTCGATCGATGCCTACGGAAACGCAGCCAAAGACAGCCATCTGGTCAATATCGGTCTGGATGACGAGAGTGGCGGCTATCAGATGGTGAAATATCTGCTGGAATGCGGATATGAGCACATCAAAGTCTGTGCCGGAAGAGACAACGGTGTCGATCATCTGCGTTATGTCGGTGCACAGAGAGCCATGCAGGAGTGTGCGGCAGAAGGCCAGAAACTGCAGTTTGTGGCACTTGGCATGAACTATGAAAAACGAAAAGCAAGTTATGACTGGCTGGTACAGAGAAGATTGCCGGGAACGGCACTGTTTTTCCTCTCCGATATGTATGCACTGGAAGCGATCCGCTTCTGTGCCGACAAAAAAGTAGCCGTGCCGCAGCAGATCGGCGTGGCAGGCTATGACGATATCAGCTATGCACAGTACTCCACACCGAGACTTACCACCATAAAGCAGGACGTGCAGAAAAAAAGCACAGAAAGCAGTGGAAATCCTTCTGAAATGGATCGAAGAAGGCGAAGAATATCCGCAGCGGGAAGTAGAACTGTCCGTGACACTGGTGAAAAGGAAGTCGGTGGAGAGAGACTGAAAAGCAAGATTCAGCAATATTGTTTGATTTTGCGTGATAAAGAAAAATGACATCCACACAAAAAAATGAAAATGTGCAAATGAACGAATTCCCCAGAAGGCACGCTCTCGCTACCTCACATTGGCAGCGGTACATCAGATAGTACCTACTGGGGAATTGTTCATTTTGCACATTGACAAAGGTTCCTGGCTTGCCAGAGGACACCGAACAGGAAACGCAGCGTGTCAGAGCATTTGTTTTCCAAAATCAGGGCGTTTTTATTATACGAACCTTCCCTTTTTCAATAAATCCTTTCATAATCTATCAAAATGCACAAAAATCCCCCATCTGAACTTATACAAAAAAGACGGTTATCTACATAACCTATTTACAGACAAAACGACAAATGCTATAGTGTGTACATAGAAGTTATGTACATAACCTAACGAAATATGACGCAGAACAGACACTTCAAAGGAGGATCACATGAAACAGATTTTGATTGCCACACATGGAAAAATGGCCTCCGGAATCCGTTACACGGCCGAGCTGATCGTCGGTGAGCTGGCAGAGATCACGACGATTGATGCTTATGTAACACCGGAAGACAATGTGGAAGAGCAGTTTAAAGAATTTTTGAGAAGCATAAAGAAGACCGCATCATCGTGTTTACCGACCTGATGGGAGGAAGCGTAAACCAGAAGCTGATGGAGTACGCAAAGCAGGACAACGTCACACTGGTGACCGGAACAAATCTCCCGGTACTGATGCAGGTCATGCTTGCGGATGATGATGTGAGCGAAGAAGAGATCGAAACTTACATTGAGGAAGCAAGAGGAGAACTTCAGATGGTGCAGATGCATGCAAAACCGAAAAAGGAAGCAGATGCAGCGGCACAGAGTCAGAAGAAAGCGGCTGCGGTTCAGGAGAAAAAAAGCCGCACAGCCTGCAAACTATGAAAATTCAACAGCAAAGATTTCCGCACTGCGTGTAGATGACCGTCTGATCCACGGACAGGTGGCGATGACCTGGACCAAACAGTTGCGTGTACAGGGGATCGTGGTGGCAAATGATGATGCAGCAAACGATGATACGCAGAAAATGGCACTGAAAATGGCAGTTCCGGGAGGCATCAAGGCACTGATCAAACCGGTAGATGAAGCCATCCGTGTTCTGAATGATCCGCGTGCATCAAAAATGAGGATCCTCGTTCTGACAAGAACCGTCAAGGATGCACTGAAGATCCGCAGACAGGTAGGTGAGATTGAATTTCTGAACATCGGAAACACCGGAAGATTCGACGGAATCGATGTATCTGAAAAACAGCTGCTTTCCCCGACCATCATGCTGACAGACGAAGAAGTGCAGAACTTAAGAGAACTGGTGGCAATCGATCCAAAGACCTGCATGCAGCAGGTTCCGAATGATGAGCAGAAACTTGTCAAAGATGTGCTGGACAAGTTAAAAGATACCAAGGGATTGTGAGAGTGCAAAGCACGGAACAATCCGTAGGTATCGTAGTTGATGACGTTTGATCCTAAAATCATTGAAAAGGAGAAAGAGATTATGTTAAATGCATTTTTAGTGGCACTGGCCGTATTTATCTGTGTCGGCGGTGCAGAATTGATTGGTTTTACGATGTTAAACCGACCGATCGTCATCGGACCTTTGGTTGGTCTGTTCCTGGGAGATGTAAAAACCGGCGTTATGATCGGTGCTTCACTGGAAGCCGTGTTTATGGGAGTTGTAAATATCGGCGGTGCTTCAGCGGCAGAACCTGGAATTGCAACAGCAGTCGGTACGGCATTTGCAATCATGCTGGGTAAGGGAAGTGAAGTTGCCCTGACACTGGCTTTGCCGATCGGTATTTTGGGACTTCAGATCAAAACATTCCTGTACATCTTTCTGGTTGGTATGTTTGCAAAGAAATTTGACCAGCTGGCAGCAGAAGGAAAAAGAAAAACAGATCGTTTTTCTGCACTATGGACTGTGGGCGGTCAACTGGATACTGTATTCCCTGGTTGCATTCCTTGGAATCCTGTTCGGTTCCGATGCAGTCAGTACTCTGATGCATGCAATCCCGGATGTGGTTATGAACGGACTGACTGTCTGCGGCGGGCTTCTTCCGGCAGTCGGCATGGCAATGCTGATGAAAATGCTGTGGGACAAGAAAATCTGTATGTTCTATTTCCTTGGATTTGTCCTTTCTGCATACATGAACCTTCCGCTGATCGCAATCGCAGTGATCGGTGTGATCGTTGCCATCTCGATTGGCATGAACGACTACAAGATCAATCAGCTGTCTATGCAGCGTGTGGCTGCACCGGCAGGTAACCAGTCCAGTGAATTTGATGAAGAAGAGGAGGAATTTTTCTCATGAGTAATCTGACAAAAATCCATTCCGGCAGATGAACGGAAAATGTTAAAAAAGGCATTCTGGCGTTCCTTTACCTTATATGCAGCCGTAAGCCCGGCAAAACAGGGTGCGTCCGGCTTCTGTTACGCACTGATGCCGTTTATCAATAAATTCTACAAAAATGATGAAGAAGGCAAAAAAGAAGCACTGGTAAGAAGTATGTCTTACTTCAATACCACGATCACCTGCTCGACCTTTATCATGGGGCTGGTTGCTTCCATGGAGAAAAAAAAACAGCGAGCAGAAAGATTTTGATGCAAATTCCATCAACGCAGTAAAATCCAGTCTGATGGGACCACTGGCAGGTATCGGAGATTCCATTTTCTGGGGCGTTCTTCGCGTGATCGCAGCCGGTATCGCAGTTGGACTTGGTATGACCGGAAATATTCTGGCACCGATCGTATTCTTACTGCTGTTTAACATTCCGTCCCTTCTTGTGAAATATTATGGAACCTTTCTGGGATACAAACTGGGTTCCGAATATATCCAGAAAGTTTATGCAAGCGGTCTGATGAATATTCTTACAAAAGCTGCAAGTACCGTAGGTCTGATCATGGTTGGCGGTATGACAGCGAGCATGGTAACTTTTAATTCTACTTTTGAACTGAGTATGCAAGGAGAATCCATTCTGAATCTGCAGTCTATGCTGGATCAGATTTTCATTGGAATCGTTCCGCTGGGACTGACTCTTTTGTGCTATTACCTTCTGAAAAAGAAGAACGTCAGCATCACCGTACTGATCATCGGTGTCATCGTTCTTGGCATTGTATTGTCGTTACTTGGAATTGCATAAGGGAAAGAGAAGGAGTAAAGAAAAATGAGAGACTGGTGGAAAAATTCTGTTATTTATCAGATTTATCCAAGAAGCTTTAAGGACTCGAACGGAGATGGCTTCGGCGATCTTCGCGGAGTCATCGAAAAGCTGGATTATCTGAAAGAACTGGGAGTTGATGTGATCTGGTTAAGCCCGGTATTTGATTCTCCACAGGATGACAACGGATACGATATCCGTGATTATCGCAGCATCTACGAAAAATTCGGAACAAACGAAGATATGGAAGAGCTGATCCGACAGGCACACGAAAGAAAAATCAAAGTTGTGTTGGATCTGGTGGTAAACCATACTTCGGACGAACATGCCTGGTTTGTGGAGAGCCGCAAGTCAAAAGATAACAAATACAGCGATTATTACATATGGAAAGATCCAAAAGCAGACGGCAGCGAGCCGAACAACTGGGGTTCGAGTTTCTGCGGAAGTGCCTGGGAGTACTGTGAAGAACGCGGACAGTATTACCTGCATTTCTACAGCAAAAAACAGCCGGATCTGAACTGGGAAAACGAGACTGTCCGAAAGGAAGTTTATGATCTGATGAAATTCTGGATGGAAAAAGGGGCAGACGGCGGCGTATGGACGTTATCGCTTCCATTTCAAAGACCAGAATTTACCGGACTACGAAGAAACAGAGCCGGGAAGAAAGTATTATACCGGAAAATATCACAGCAACGGGCCAAGACTTCATGAATTTATCCAGGAGATGAATCAGGAAGTCCTCTCAAAATACAACTGCATGACTGTCGGTGAGGCACCTGGTTCCACACCGGAAGTGGCAAGACTTTTCACCGATCCGAAGCGAAAAGAGCTGAATATGATCTTTACATTTGAGCATATGAACATCGACCGCATTCCGGGATCGGTCAACCGCAAGTGGGCATTAAAACCATTTGACCTGAGAGAACTGAAACGTGTCAGGTCCAACTGGCAGGACAAACTCAGCGGCCAGGGATGGAATGCTCTGTATTTTGAAAATCATGATCAGCCGAGGATTATTTCCCGCTGGGGAAATGATACCACTTACCGCAGGGAATGTGCGAAAGCGTATGCAACCGTTCTTCATGGAATGCAGGGAACACCGTATGTGTACCAGGGTGAGGAAATCGGTATGACAAATGTCCATTTTCCGCTTGATGAGTATGAAGATATCGAAGTGCGAAATGCATACAAAGAACTGGTGGAAAATGGAAAAAAGCATTTCCGAAGAAGAGTTCAAAAAGGCAGTCTGGAACAAGAGCCGTGACAATGCCAGAACCCCGATGCAGTGGGATGACAGTGAAAATGCAGGATTTACAACCGGAAAGCCATGGTTTGCACTGTCTGACCGTTACAGGGAAATCAATGTCAAAGAAGCACTTGCAGACAAAGACTCCATTTTCTATTATTATAAAAAACTGATCGAGATGCGTCATCAGGAACCACTTCTGACAGAAGGCAGCTACGAGCTGATCCTTGCTGAAGAGGAACACATTTTTGCCTATCTTCGCAAAACAGCAGATGAATGTTGGCTGGTGGCAGCAAATCTCTCAGAGGAGACGATTCCGGCAGAAATTTTGAAGTCCTATGCGAAAGGAGTGCAGGAAGTCAAGATCGCAAACTATGCAGAGCGAAAAGATTTAACAGAAGCACTTCGCCCATACGAAGCATTTATGATGAAAATTCAGTGAAACACAGCTTGTAAAGAGATGAAAACATAAGATATACGAAAAACGAAACGATTTCATCTTAGATTACAGGCGGAAAAGGAACAAAATCTATGACAGACAGATATTGGATCGCCGTCGATATGGACGGCACACTTTTTGAACAGCAGGGGACAGATCTCAGAGCGAACCTGTGCTGTTCTACAAAAATGTCTGGATCAGGGGCACCATGTCCTTCCCGCTACGGGAAGGGCATTGCCGCTTCTTCCGGAAAAAATCAAAAATCTTTCGGGAATTTCGTATGCGGTTCTTGAAACGGATCCGTTGTCTGGGACTGGAAAAAGACATGTGCATTATATAAAAATGTCTTCCGGAAGGATCGGCAGAACAGATCTTAAAGGATGTGCGGGAAATGTACCGGGTGCATCAGGAAAAAGCAGGGAAAGAATCACGTTATTATGCAGAAGTTATCTCAGATGGAAAAGTCTATGCGGACAGTCTCGACAGAGAATATTTCCTTACGGCAGAAATCGAAGGGAATTTTGCAGAATATATGCTTTCAAACCACGCGTATGTGAAAAGATTAGAAGACCAGAGTGAAATCCTGAAAAAAGCAGAAAAGATCAATATCTTTTTTGAGGATGTTTTACTTTCAAAGAAAAAATCCGGGAAAAATGGCAGAAAGTAAAGGAATCTACACGACAACCTCAGTAGCCGGAAATGCGGAATTTACAGCGGAAGGGATAAATAAAGGCAGAGGACTTGCCATTTTAAAAGAACGTCTTGCGATTCCAAAAGAGCAGATCATTGCGATCGGGGATAACGAAAACGATGTGGAGATGTTCAAAGAAGCAGGGATTTCCGTTGCGATGGAAAATGCAAAAGATCCGGTAAAACAGCAGGCAGATTTTGTGGCTGCGGATAAGACCACGACGGAGCCGCAGAATTTCTGGAAAAATTTCTGAAACTATAAAGAGCACACCTCGGACAACGATCACGACGGGCATTTACCGGGCACTTGCGAAACTGAAAATCGTCCGGTAAATGCAGAAGCGAATTGTTGATGCAAAATAGGATAAAGCACTTCACAATTACTTGACAATATGCACAAAGCAATGTAAAATTAATATGTTGTACTTGTACAATGCGAGTAACAAAAGGCATTTAAAGAAACATTGCAGCTGTGAAGATAAAGCAGTTACAGATGCTTTAAATCCGTCCGTTACTTGAAAATTCTATAAGGAGGTGATCCTGTGGGCCCAGTAGTAATTGCTATTGCTGTTCTGGTGACTCTCATCATCGCCGTCCCTGTTACAGCTGTCGTAGCGATCTCTTACCGCAAGAAAGTGGTAGAGACAAAGATCGGCAATGCCGACGAGAAGGCAAGACAGATTGTAGATGACGCCTTAAAGGTTGCAGAGACAAAGAAACGGGAAGCACTGCTCGAAGTGAAAGAGGAATCCTTGAAAACCAAGAATGAACTGGAAAGGGAAACAAAGGAACGTAGAGCAGAGCTGCAGCGTTACGAAAAAACGTGTACTGTCCAAAGAAGAAGCAGTGGACAAAAAAGCGGACGCAATCGAAAGAAGAGAGACAGGCTTAGCGGCAAAGGAAGAGGAAATCAAAAAGAGAAGCAATGAAGTGGAAAAGCTGACAGAACAGAGAGTACAGGAACTTGAAAGAATTTCAGGATTGACCTCCGAACAAGCGAAAGAATATCTTTTAAAAACGGTTGAAGATGAAGTAAAACATGACACTGCCAAGCTTTATAAAGAGCTTGAGAGCAGAGCAAAAGAGGAAGCCGGCAAGAAAGCCAAAGAATATGTGGTCAATGCCATTCAGAAATGTGCAGCAGACCATGTGGCAGAGACTACGATTTCTGTAGTACAGCTTCCGAATGACGAAATGAAAGGAAGGATCATCGGACGAGAAGGCAGAAACATCCGTACACTGGAAACCATGACGGGTGTGGATCTGATCATCGATGATACTCCGGAAGCAGTGATCTTATCCGGCTTTGATCCGATCCGCCGTGAGGTGGCTCGTATCGCCCTCGAAAAACTGATCGTAGATGGCAGGATTCATCCGGCACGCATCGAGGAGATGGTTGAGAAAGCGCAAAAAGAAGTAGAGAACATGATCCGTGAGGAAGGTGAAGCAGCAACACTTGAAGTAGGTGTGCACGGCATCCATCCGGAGCTGGTGCGTCTCCCTGGACGTATGAAATTCCGTTCAAGCTATGGACAGAATGCTTTGAGACATTCTATTGAGGTTGCACAGCTTTCAGGAATTCTTGCCGGAGAAGTTGGTGTAGATGTGCGTATGGCCAAGCGTGCCGGATTGCTTCATGATATCGGTAAATCTATTGATCATGAAGTAGAGGGATCACATATTCAGATTGGTGTGGATCTTTGTAAGAAATACAAAGAATCTCCGCTTGTCATCAATGCGGTGGAAGCACATCACGGAGATGTAGAACCTGAGAGTCTGATCGCATGCATCGTTCAGGCAGCTGATACAATTTCAGCAGCAAGACCGGGTGCAAGAAGAGAGACACTTGAGACTTACACAAACCGTTTGAAACAGTTGGAAGACATTACCAACTCCTTCAAGGGAGTCGACAAATCCTTTGCTATTCAGGCAGGCAGGGAAATTCGAGTAATGGTTGTACCGGAGCAGATTACAGATGCAGATATGGTTCTGTTGGCAAGAGATGTTGCAAAACAGATCGAGGCAGAGCTGGAATATCCTGGACAGATCAAAGTCAGTGTAATCCGTGAAAGCCGAGCGGTTGATTACGCAAAATAGCATTTAAACATACCCCGCATACCATAGCGATATGGTTTGCGGGATTTTTTGTGCTGATTGCATCAGATTCTGCATGTGTTTGACTTGAACGCCTGTGGAGATAGTAGGTTACGAGGTCTGCGAAGCAGGAAGCCCATTGGCTTTAGACAATGGGTAGTTCACGTTGTTTTGCAATGAAGGAAGCAGTTTTGCTCAGTTTCAGGCATAAAACATGCAGCGTACTGTATAAAGTAGAAGGAAAGATAAACGCTTCGCAAGGAGGCCGAAGGCATTCTTGAATGTTCCACGGACAATGGCTTTGTATCGACCGGAACGGAGAAGCTATAAAACAGTGAAAGCAGGGTGCAGATCATGCGATTGAAAAAGCCGGATCAAAAATTTCTTCTTTTCTGTGCGATATCGATGCTTACAGGGATTCTGGCGGGGATTTTTCTTGCAGTAAAATGCAGAACCGGCAACAGTGCAGCCGGGATTTTCAGTCCGTACTATTTAAAAGAATATGCCTATCTGGATATTGATCGCAGAAAACTGATGCTGATCGTGGCAAAAGAGAGGGGGAAATGGCTGCTGCTTTTGTGGGCACTCGGATTCAGCACGGTGGGAAGATTCTGTATTTATCTGTTTCCGGCAGTCTGGGGCGTGATCGGGACTTTATTTCTGGCACAGGCGTTTGCCGGTATGGGGATTGCCGGGATCGGACTGGGACTTTTATTTCAGGTGCCGCAGATCCTGATTTATGTGCCGCTGTTTCTGTGGATGATGGAAGAAGCAGACAAAAAAAGCAGACAGTTTGCGTATCTTCGGAAGATCGGGACGGCAGGGAAGAACAACAGGCGGTATTTTCTGTGCTTTTTGTGGCTTTGTCGGTACTTTTTTTTGGGAATTTTGACGGAAAGTTACGCAGGCTCCGGGCTTGTTCAGATGATTTTAAGAATTGTTTACTAAAAAGAACAGCAAAGTTATGTAAAATAATCACTATATCTGGTAGAAAAACAAAGGGAGAATCAGGATGTTGTAGGAACAAAAACCCCAAAATTTCGGCATTTTTCCCTATTTGCAAGCAACAAAAAATGATTATACTTGGAAATATGGAATAGATTGGAATTTAGTGTTTTTGTGACCTTGCATTGTGGTTTATGTGAAAACAGAGTGCCATGTGAGTGCAAAGAACGGAACAGTCTGAATGGCATTTTTTGAGAAGCACATCACAAAAACAGAGATTTTATGCAACAGGGAGGGAAACGATGGAACAGGTAATGCCGGATTTTATTACATATCTGACAAATGAGCGGAATGCATCCAAAAGTACTGTGTCTTCTTACTGCCGGGATCTGGAAAGAATGTTTCAGTTTCTCGACGGAAAAGGCATCAAAAAGACGGATGATGTCACGCCGATCAGTCTGAATTCTTACATCCTTTATCTGGAGAAAGAGGGATTTTCGATTTCAACTGTATCCAGAAATGTGGCATCCATGAAGGCATATTTTCACTATGCATTTGGACGCAGGCTGATCGAGAAAGATCCGACCAGAACAATCAAGGCACCGCATATCGAGAAGCGGGTGCCGGGCGTGCTGACGCAGGAGCAGGTGACACGGCTTTTGGAGCAGCCGTCACGAAACACAGCCAAAGGCATCCGTGACAAAGCGATGCTGGAGCTTTTGTATGCAACCGGTATCCGGGTATCGGAGCTGATTGCAGTGCAGATGGAAGATGTCAATTTCAGCCTGGAGTATGTTGTCTGCCGTGATGCAGAGCGTTTGCGGGTGATCCCGCTTGGCGGAAAAAGCAAAAGAAGCACTGAAATTTTATCTGAAAGAAGCAAGAGACAGGCTGCTTTGCGGAAAAAAAGGAAATTATCTGTTTGTGAACTGTCAGGGAAATTCGATGAGCAGACAGGGATTCTGGAAAAATCTGAAAGAGTATGCAAGGAAAGCCGGGATTGAAGAAGATATTACGCCGCACACCTTCCGTCACAGTTTTGCGGCACATCTGGTGGAAAACAGGGGCCGACCTTCGCGATGTGCAGGAGATGCTGGGCCACTCGGACATCTCGACAACGCAGATCTATATGGAGATGGCAGCAGGAAAAGTCAGAGCTTCCTATAAGAAGGCACATCCGCGGGCAGATTAATGCCTGGATGAGCCATAAACAGAAAGTTACAGATAGTAATGGATATCGGAAATTATTTTAATTCTTCTTCCGGGAAAATGCTGCGAATCTTTTCGACGGTTTTGCGGGCTTCTTTATGGTCGGAGCCGCTGGCGGTCACGCCGACGACAACGTTGCCGTTCTGCACGATGCCCGGAAAATAAAAATCACATTTTGTTTTATCACTACAGACATTTACGGTGATCCCCATGCATTTGCATGCACTGTAGATGTCTGAATTGATCTGATGGTCGTTTGTGGCAGCAATCACATAATCGGCATCATAAATATCTTCGCGTTCGTAGTTTTTTCTTTTGATCCTGAGCATCCCGGCTTTCTCCATATCCAGAAGCTCCCGATTGACTTCCGGTGCAATGACTGTGAGATGGTTGGTAAAAGAAACCAGTGTGCGGATGCGTCTCTTGGCGATCGTTCCGGCACCGACTACGACGATCTGTTTCTCATTTAAATCTACAAAAAGCGGAAAATAAGGTTTTTATCGTTTGACATGTTCTACTCCTGTGTTACATAATATGGGCATTTAGACCTTTTAACCCTAGCATCATTATATAATAAAAAAAAGTACTGGTCAAAGTTTTTTGCGGAAAATTCTGTGGACAGAAGGGAGGGCTGCGGTATAAAATGAAACGGAGTAGCAGAAAAATCGGGAGGCGATGGCGTGAATTTTACAAAAAAAGTTTAAGACTCTATGCAGTGACAGACCGAAGCTGGCTTCATGGAGAAACCCTGTATGAACAGGTGGAAAAAGGCATTAAAAGGCGGCGTGACTTTGGTGCAGCTGCGGGAAAAGGAACTTTCGGAAGCGGATTTTGAGCAGGAGGCAAAAGAACTGCTGGAGCTTTGCCATAAATACAACGTAAATCTGATCATCAATGACAACGTGGCACTGGCGGCAAAAGTCGGGGCGGACGGCGTGCACATCGGTCAGTCGGACATGGGGGTGGAAAAGGCGAGAGCCATCCTTGAAAAGGAAAAGATCATCGGCGTGACGGCAAAGACGGTGGAGCAGGCAAAGGCAGCGGAAGCGGCCGGGGCAGATTATCTTGGCAGCGGAGCCGTGTTTGGAAGCAGCACCAAAAAGATGCAAAACCGATGGATCATGCACTTTTACAGGAGATCTGCGAGAGCGTGAAGATCCCGGTGGTGGCAATCGGAGGCATTGACGGCGGCAACATTCTTTTTGCTGAAAGGCAGGAAAATGGCAGGTGTGGCAGTGGTGAGTGGTCTGTTTGCCTGTGAAGATATCAAAAAGCGGCAGAAGATCTGCGAGAGAAAGCAGACAGGATCTGTGAATAAAAGATAAAAGCAAATTCACCTGAAACAGAAAGAGGAATGCATATGAAAATGAAAACAGCACTTACAATCGCCGGAAGCGATTCTGGCGGCGGAGCCGGTATCCAGGCGGACATCAAGACAATGATGGCAAATGGTGTGTATGCGATGAGTGCGATCACGGCACTGACGGCACAGAATACCACAAAGTAGCAGATATTATGGAAGTGACACCGCAGTTTCTGGCAGAGCAGCTGGACTGCATTTTTACAGATATCCGGCCGGATGCGGTAAAGACCGGCATGGTTGCCTCCGCAGATCTAATTCGGACGATCGCCGGGAAACTGACGGAGTATCAGGCGGAAAATATCGTGGTCGATCCGGTCATGGTTTCTACAAGCGGAGCAAGACTGATCAGTGAGGAGGCCATCGAGACGTTAAAAGAAAAGCTGTTCCCGCTGGCAACGGTGATCACGCCGAACATTCCGGAGGCAGAAGTGCTGGCGGATATGGAGATCGAGACAGTGCAGGATATGGAAAAAGCAGCAGAAGTGATCGGAACACGGTATGGATGCTCAGTTCTTTTAAAGGGCGGTCATCAGAAAAACGATGCCAGCGATCTGCTCTGGCAGAAGGATAAGAAGCCGGTGTGGTTCCATGGAGTGCGGATCGACAATCCAAACACGCACGGAACCGGATGTACGCTTTCTTCTGCGATCGCATCCAATCTTGCGAAGGGCAGAGATCTGGAAACTTCGGTCGAGGCGGCAAAACGCTATATTTCCGGGGCACTGGCAGCGATGCTGGATCTTGGATCTGGCAGCGGTCCGATGAATCATGGATTTGCGATAAAGGAAGAGTGGTAATATGGATAACGCAAAAAGAAAAATAATAAGATGAATAATCATTCATACAACGAGAAATACAACAGCAGGAGCAGGATTGAAAAAGCTGACACTGACGGCTCTGTTTACGGCGATCGCAGTGGTCGGCAGTATGTTTTCCTTCCCTATATTCGGGTCAAAATGTGCACCCGTGCAGCATCTGGTCAACGTTCTGTGTGCAGTGACAGTCGGACCGTGGTGGGGACTTGGACAGGCATTTTTGGCATCTCTGATCCGCAATCTGACCGGACTTGGAAGTCCGCTGGCATTCCCTGGAAGCATGTGCGGAGCACTGCTTGGCGGACTTCTGTATCGCTATGGGAAAAAAACTGCCGTTTGCCTACATCGGAGAAGTGTTTGGAACGGGCATCATCGGCGGCATGCTCTCTTACCCGGTGGCAGCTCTGATCATGGGAAATCAAAGTGCAGCACTGTTTACATTTGTTGTGCCGTTCCTTGTCAGTACCTGCGGCGGTACGGTCCTGGCAGCTGTGATCACCGTTTCGATGGCGAAAATGGGTGTGCTTGCTAAGCTGCAGAACGGAGAAGTGTAGATGCGGATGGAGGTTTCAGATCAGAAAAAATACCGGAATTTTTGCAGAAAAGATTGCTTCGCTGCATCAGGAAATACAAAACAGGCGTCCGCTGGTGCAGTGCATCACCAATGCGGTGACCGTCAATGACTGTGCCAACATTATGCTGGCAGCCGGTGCGTCCCCGACCATGGCACATCATCCGCAGGAGGCTGCTGAGATTTCCGCAGGGTGTGATGCACTGGTCTGCAATTTCGGGGCGATTGCGGATTATGAAGCGATGAAAAGTGCGGCACTTATGGCAACAAAGCTGGGGCATCCGATCGTGATCGATCCGGTCGGTGTATCCGGCTCCACTTACCGCAGGACAAAATGTATTGAGCTGATAAAAAAGCCGGGGCGGACTGCATCCGAGGGAATTATTCGGAGATTGCGGCACTGATCAAAAATGACAGAACGGTTGTCGGGGTGGATGCCATGCAGCAGCAGATCGATACACAGGCAATGCAGGAATTTGCCAGACAGAACAGACTGTTTCTGTGGGCATCCGGAGAGACGGACATTCTGACGGACGGCGAACGTCTGTGGTACTGTAAGAACGGCGATCCGCTGATGGCAAGGATCACAGGCAGCGGGTGTATGTCCTCGGCACTTTTAGGAGCCTTTCTTTCAATCGAAAATTCGCTGGAAAGTGTGGCGGCGTGCTGTGCATTTGTCGGTCTGGCAGGGGAGCTTGCGGCAGAAAAAACAGCTCAGGCACAGGGTGGAACGATGACCTTTCGCCTACAATTTATAGACACAATTTCGCTTATTTCATCACAAAACGAAATATTTTTAAAGAATAAGATCATAATTCCATAATTTTTAGCGAATAAAACAGGGTGGATATTTATACAAGTTGTGATATAATAGACTGGAATTGTTTTCGTGGATATCGTTTCGTGGAAAAGTCTGCTTTCGGTATCAGAAGAAAATAGAATTCCTGCTTTTAAAAAGCAGGCACGAAAGCTGAATTTAGAATGAAACAGATGAGGAGAATGACATGAGTTTCGAATTTATCAAAAATTACCGACTCCGCAGGAGATCAGAGAAAAATATCCTCTGTCAGAAGAACTGGCAGCAATCAAAAAAGCAAGAGATGAGGAGATCCGCAAGGTGTTTACCGGAAAATCCGATAAATTCGCAGTGATCATCGGACCTTGTTCGGCTGATAACGAAGAGGCAGTTCTGGATTATGCAGGCCGCCTGGCAAAAGTAAATGAAAAAGTCGGCGACAAGTTGATCCTGATCCCACGTATTTATACAAATAAACCTCGTACAACAGGTGAAGGATACAAGGGAATGCTTCATCAGCCGGATCCGGAGAAAAACCGGACCTGCTGGCAGGACTTCTGGCAATCCGTAAAATGCATATTCATGCAATCGAGCAGACCGGTCTTACCGCAGCAGATGAAATGCTGTACCCGGAAAACTACAGATACTTATCTGACCTGCTTTCTTATGTAGCGATTGGAGCACGTTCTGTAGAAGACCAGCAGCATCGTCTGGTAGTCAGCGGCATGGACGTACCGGCCGGTATGAAGAACCCGACCAGCGGCGACTTAAGCGTTATGCTCAACTCTGTTGTTGCAGCACAGTGCAGCCACAGTTTTATTTACCGTTCCTGGGAAGTGAAGACAACCGGAAACGAACTGGCACATACCATTTTACGTGGAGCTGTAAACAAACACGGCAACTGCATCCCGAACTACCACTATGAAGACCTGAACCTGGTAGACCGTCTCTATAAAGAGAGAAATCTCAAAAACCCGGCTGTTGTTGTGATGCAAACCACTCCAACTCCAACAAAAAGTATGAAGAACAGGTTCGTATCGCAAAAGAAGTGCTTCACAGCCGCAACCTGAATCCACACATCAAAACACTGGTAAAAGGTGTGATGATCGAAAGTTATATCGAAGGTGGCAATCAGAAGATCGGATGTGTACCGCATATCTACGGCAAATCCATCACAGACCCATGCCTTGGATGGGATGATTCCGAGAAACTGATCTACTCTATTTATGATCTTTGCTAAAGAGTATGTAAGAGGACTGGGAAAGGATAGCTTCCTGATATTCCAGGTCTCTGAAAAGAAAGCCGCCGTCCCGGGGATTGGCGGCTTTCTGTGACCTTATCTTAGAAAAGTATTTTAGTAGGAGGAAAAGATGTTTGTAAAAATTTTTACAGATGGTGCAGCAAGAGGAAACCCGGACGGACCGGGCGGTTACGGAACGATCCTGCAATATATCGACAGCAAAGGTGTGCTGCATGAGCGGGAATACAGCCAGGGATATGTACGGACGACCAACAACCGGATGGAGCTGATGGCGGTGATCGCCGGTCTGGAAAAGCTGACCAGACCGTGCGAAGTGCAGCTTTATTCGGACTCCAAATATCTGACCGATGCCTTTAATCAACACTGGATTGACGGCTGGCTGAAAAAAGGCTGGAAACGAGGCAAAAATGAACCTGTTAAAAATACAGATCTCTGGAAACGCCTGCTGAAAGCAAAGGAGCCGCATCAGGTGACTTTTACCTGGGTAAAAGGACATGCCGGGCACCCGGAAAACGAACGCTGCGATACCCTTTGCGACCACGGCGGCAGACGGAACGGATCTCATTGTGGATGAGGGAGTATAAATTATGAGACAGGCAGAAAAAGTCGATCTTGGATCAGACGACTGGACGATGGAGATACGCCCTTATGCTTCGGTATTTCATTTTCCAATAAAATAACTTTGGGAATACCGGGATCTGCTGTTTCTGTTTGTGCGGAGAGATTTCAAAACGATGTACAAACAGACCATTTTGGGCCCGGCGTGGATATTGTTAAGCCCGCTTTTGACAACGGGGATGTTCAGTCTGATCTTTGGCAGAATCGCCGGAATATCCACCGATGGGACGCCTGCATTTCTGTTTTATATGGCAGGCAATATTCTGTGGAACTATTTTTCAAGCTGCTTAAGTGCGGCATCGAGTACCTTTATTGGTAATGCCGGACTGTTTGGAAAATGTATATTTTCCAAGGATTGTTGTTCCGGCATCATCCGCTGTCTCTAAACTGATCACATTCGGTGCACAGTTCCTGCTGTTTCTGATCCTGTTGTTTTGCAGCCTTGGAAGCGGTCAAGTAAGAATCACCTGGCTGTGTCTGATGACACCGGTCTTGCTTTGATGCTGGCATTGCTCGCAATCGGCACCGGAATGATCCTGGCATCCCTGACGGCAAAATACCGCGATCTTCAGGTGTTGGTCGGATTTGGGATTCAGCTGTGGATGTATGCCAGTCCGATTGTTTATCCGCTTTCACAGATTCCGGGAAAATGGAGAATACTGCTTAGTCTGAACCCGGTTGCGTACATTGTGGAATGTTTCCGTTATGGCTGGCTTGGAAGCGGCATTGTTTCCATACCGAACCTGATGATCGGGCTGGGGATCATCCTGCTGATTTTGTTTGTCGGAACGGTGATGTTCAATAAAACACAGCGAAATTTTATGGATACCGTCTAGCATCATAGCATGGAAAATTGCCAGGCGTACAGCGAGCAGCATTTATGCCTGTGCTCAGAAAGGAAAAGAAATGGAAGAAAAAGAAGTTGTGATCCGTATCCGCCATCTCTCAAAAGAATATCGGCTTGGCGTGATCGGACGGGGGACACTTCAGAGGGATCTCCAGAGCTGGTGGGCAAGAAAACGTGGGAAACCCGATCCAAATCAGCGGATCGGACGCAGAGAATATACATCAAAAGAGTGTTTTTATGCACTGGAAGATGTTTCCTTTGATGTGCACAGAGGAGAACGGATCGGTGTGATCGGTGCAAATGGTGCCGGAAAATCAACACTGTTTAAACTGCTGGCACGTGTGACGGCACCCACCGAAGGAGCCATCGGCGTAAAGGGAAGGATTTCCAGTATGCTCGAAGTAGGAACCGGGTTTCACGGAGAATTGACCGGGCGGGAGAATATTTATCTGAACGGAGCCATCCTCGGAATGAAACGACAGGAGATCGATGCCTGTATCGATCAGATCATTGCATTTTCCGAATGTGAAGAATTTATCGATACTCCGGTCAAACGTTATTCCAGCGGGATGTACGTGAAACTGGCATTTGCTGTAGCGGCACATTTAAATTCCGAACTGCTTTTGATGGACGAAGTTTTAGCAGTTGGAGATATGCATTTTCAGAAGAAATGTCTGGATAAAATGACACAGCTCAAACGATGAGCAGAAAACCATTCTCTATGTATCCCACAATATGGAAACCATCCGCACACTCTGCAACCGCTGCATTGTCCTGGAGAAAGGACATCTTGTTTTTGACGGTGAACCGGAAGAGGCGATCGCAAAATATCTGGGTGATGTTGTGCAGATGAAATTACACTATACTTATGAAGCAGATGCAAATGACCGCAGGACCACCGGAAAAATGCAGTTTACAAGCCTTGATATCAAGAAGAGCAATCAGGTAACGGCAAAAGAAGGGATTGGATTTTCCGTGGCATTTCGAGTGCAGGAAGCAATTGCAGATCTGCATCTTCGCTGTACCATCCACAGTACGGACGGCCAGGCAGTGGGCACATCCGTTTCCGAAGGAATTGGGGCGTTTGCAAAAATACTTCAGCAGGCGTGGGGATTCACTTTGATACCACAAGCCTTACAAAAGGAGAATATGTGGCAGAGCTGGCGGCCGTGGAGCCGATGGGCGGCGGCAGACAGTGGCGGCATGCCTGGCTGGAACATGCCTTTGCATTTGAAATTACAGAAGATGCATTTGGACAGTACAGCCTGAACCGCAATGCAAAAAATGGGGCTATACCGTTTATCCGGATCTGAAAATTGAAAAGTGTGACAGAATGTAGAAAAAACAAAACGAAAATCGTTATAATATCAGTGATGGCTGATGTTATAGCGATTTTTTGTTGGGGAAAATGATCAGACAAGTTGCTGATGAAATGGTTGCAGAAAAAACATAGAAAGATCGTATCGGTTTGAAACTTGACAACTTTTAAAGCTACAAAAGCGAAAGTGAATTATCCGTTTTGGGTATGCTGTACAGGAGCAGTTATACCTACATATTCTGGTTCTATATCATTTGCACTCAAAACAAAATAGTAGGAAAGGTTGGATCTATATGAAAAAAAAAAACTTGCAGCGGGTATCGCAGCCGCAGCTCTGGTGGCAGTTCTTTCTGTTTCGGCAGTTTATGCAGGAAATCAGGGAAAATCGGTTTCGGCACTTTGGGGTGAAATTTTAAAACAGTCGGCAGATGAAGAAAAATAAACACACAGAGTGCAGACGACGAACCGCTCTATGCAGTCGGAAAAGATGTCTCAATCACGATGAAAGAATACGAGCAGGTCAAATCTTTTTATAAATTAAAAGGTGAAGATGACGGGCAGGCGGCGAAAGATGCGGATAAAGAGATCAAGCAGTACAATGCACTTTACGCAGCGGCAGTCAAAACGGCTATTCTGTGACGGATGAGCAGGTGCAGGCATATATAGAAGATATGAAGCTACAGCTCGAAAGCGTGGACAACAGCGAAGATATTCAAGACGTGATCGACCAGTTTGATTCGGAGGATGATTACTGGGCATATGAATTTACCGTATACCAGAAACAGCTGCCGATCCAGAATTATGTGTCAGCGTTAAATGATGAGTATAATGAGAAAGCGGTAGATTCTTCCTCAGAAGAAGCACAGGAAGAATGGGACACTTATTTTGAAAATCTGAAAGATAAACTTGTAAAAGAGCAGAATTTTCAAAATCAATAATAAAAAGGAAATGAGAAACCGCAGGAACCGGGCGAACACCGGAAAGCAGTCTTGACAAATGAAAAACCGCTTATTATAATGAGGATAATGTCAAAATTGTGGAGGCAGGGGACAAAAACAGAATCTTTCTGACATCCGCATGAGACATAAAAATGAGGCAAAGGCTGTGAAGGAAAGAAGTAACAGAACAACTGCACAACAGAGAGTTGCCGGCCGGTGAGAGGCACAGATGCGGTTCCTGCGAATACATTCCGGAGCTCTGCACCGAACACAGAAGTGTAAGTAGGCTGCAGCGGAGTGACATCCGTTAACAACGTTAAAGTATTGCTGTGGATAGGTGAAAAATTGCGAAGAACAGCAAAAGGATTTTACATGAAAGGATTCCGATGGCAGTACTTACTGAGGCAGTCTGGTGTGAGCCGGCTGTGAATAAAGGTGGTAACACGAGATTTCAGCTCTCGTCCTTTTCGTATAAGAAGGGCGAGGGCTTTCTACGCTTTTACGCCCTTGGAAAACAAAAAGTCTAAGGAGGAATCAAACGATGGAACAGAACGTATTTGACGTCCTGAAAGAAAGAGGATTTATTGAGCAGACAACGCACGAAGCAGAGATCAGAGAGCTTCTGGGCAAAGAAAAGGTAACATTTTACATTGGATTTGATCCAACAGCAGACAGCTTGACCGCAGGACATTTCCTGACGATCATGGCAATGATGCACATGCAGAGAGCAGGTCACAGACCGATCGCCCTGCTTGGCGGCGGAACCACAATGATCGGTGACCCGTCCGGCAAATCCGATATGCGAAATATGATGACAAAAGAAAAGATCGATTACAATGCAAAGCGTTTCCATGAACAGCTTTCCAGATTCATCGATTTTGACAATGACAAGGCGATCATCGCAAACAATGCAGACTGGCTGCTGGATCTGAATTATGTAGAATTCCTGCGTGAAATCGGGGTACATTTCTCAGTCAACAAAATGCTGACTGCAGAGTGCTACAAACAGAGAATGGAAAGAGGACTGACGTTCTTCGAGTTCAACTACATGATGATGCAGTCCTACGATTTTCTGAAGCTGAATCAGATGTACGGCTGTCAGATGGAGATGGGCGGCAATGACCAGTGGTCCAATATCATCGGCGGCGTAGAGCTGATTCGGAGAAAAGAGAACAAGCCGGCTTACGGCCTGACCTTCAAGCTTCTGACCACCAGCGAGGGCATCAAGATGGGCAAGACCATGAAGGGTGCAGTATGGCTGGACCCGGAGAAGACTTCCCCCGTACGAATTCTATCAGTACTGGAGAAATATCGAGGATGTCAAGGTGGAAGAGTGCTTAGGCCTTCTGACCTTCCTTCCGATGGAAGAAGTACGTAGACTGGGAGCCCTGGAAGGTGCTGACATCAATAAAGCAAAAGAAGTTCTGGCATACGATCACAAAGATCGTACACGGCGAAGAAGAAGCAGAGAAAGCACAGACTGCTGCAAGAGCACTGTTTGTACAGGGCGGAAAGACCGCAGATATCCCGACCACTTCTTACCCGGCAGCAGAGCTGGAAGAAGGCAAAGATATCCTGACACTTCTGGTGGATACCAAACTTGCAAAGAACCGTTCGGAAGCAAGAAGACTGGTAACACAGGGCGGTGTTTCTGTCAATGATGTAAAAGTAACGGATTTTGCAAAAGTATTTACCAGTGCAGATTTTGATGAAGACGGCGTTCTCCTGATCAAAAAAGGCAAGAAAGGCTATCATCAGATAAAAGCTGACTTCCGGGATGGCACCAATACTGAAACCTTTATACTTTACAAATGGTCAGGATCCTATGGCGGAATCCGCCTCGGAAAAGTGCCGTGACCGCAAGGACGCAAAAATGCAGGCGAAATACAGCCTGAAAAACAGATTTAGATCAACAGGAGGATGTTGTGAAAGATATGGAGTAAACGAACTTTCCTTGAATAGAGCAAGGGACATCTGGCAATGAAGAGCTTTTCACTGGTTCCGCAGATAACAGTCTTCTGAATGGTATGGCACCTCTGAAACCATACTTTACGGGACAGAAAAGCCGCCAAGAACACGGTTACCTTCTTTGAGAATGTTGGGACATGGTAAAATTTCTCTTTCGGCGATTATTTCAAACATGAAGCGATCGCCTGGTCCTGGGAGTTTTGACCCAGGTAGTCGGACTGGATCCGAAAGACTGTATCCGTCTATTTACGAGAACGATGAGGAAGCGTTCGAGATCTGGAACAAAGAGATCGGCATTGCACCGGAGCGTATCTTCCGTTTTGGAAAAGAAGACAACTTCTGGGAGCATGGTGCAGGTCCGTGCGGTCCGTGTTCTGAGATCTATTATGACCGCGGAGAGAAATACGGCTGCGGCAAACCGGGATGTACCGTTGGCTGCGAGTGTGACCGTTACATGGAAGTATGGAACAACGTATTTACCCAGTTTGACAATGACGGAGAGGGGAATTATACGGAGCTCGATCATAAGAACATAGATACCGGCATGGGACTGGAACGTCTGGCAGTGGTTGTACAGGACGTTGATTCTATTTTTTGATGTAGATACTCTGCAGGCACTTCGCAACAAAGTGTGTGAATTTGCAAATGTAAAATATCAGCAGGATGATGCAAAAGACGTATCCATCCGTCTGATCACGGACCATATCCGTTCTGCTACCTTTATGATCTCCGATGGTATCATGCCGTCTAACGAAGGACGCGGCTATGTCCTGCGCCGTATCATCCGTCGTGCGGCACGTCACGGAAAGATGCTTGGCATCGAAGGCAATTTCTTAAGCAGACTGAGTGAGACTGTCATCGAAGGTTCCAAAGACGGATATCCGGAACTGGAAGAAAAGAAAGAGTTCATTTTAATGTGCTGACCAAAGAAGAAGAAAAAATTCGGCAAGACCATTGATCAGGGTCTGGACATCTTAAACGGTATGGAAGAAGAAATGAAAGGAAAAGGCGAGAAAGTACTTTCCGGAGCAAATGTATTTATGCTGTATGATACGTATGGATTTCCGCTGGATCTGACCAAAGAGATCCTCGAGGAGAAGGGCTACGGCATCGACGAGGACGGCTTCAAAGCTGCAATGGAAGAGCAGAGAGTCAAAGCCAGAACTTCACGAAAAGTATCCAACTACATGGGAAAAGATGCAACCGTTTACGATGAGATCGATCCATCCATCACATCCGAATTTGTGGGATATGATAAGCTTTCTTATGAATCTGACATCACCGTACTTACAACGGAGACAGAAGTTGTAGATGCCGTTTCTGACGGAGACAAGGCAACGATCTTCGTAGAACAGACACCGTTCTATGCAACTATGGGCGGACAGGAAGGCGATACCGGTGTGATCCGCACCGCAGATGCTGAGTTCAAAGTAGAAGAAACAATCAAACTGCTGGGCGGCAAGATCGGACATGTTGGATATGTGACAAAGGGCATGTTCAAAGTCGGCGACAAAGTGACACTGGAAGTTGCACCGGAAGAAAGAGCAGATACCTGCAAGAACCACAGTGCAACGCATCTGCTGCAGAAAGCACTCAAAACCGTACTCGGAAACCATGTAGAACAGAAAGGTTCCCTGGTAACTCCGGACAGACTGCGTTTTGACTTCACACATTTCGAAGCCATGACAGCAGAAGAGATCGCAAAGACAGAAGTACTGGTAAATAAAGAAATCCAGGCAAACCTTCCGGTTGTGACAAAGATCATGAACATCGACGAAGCCAAGAAAACAGGAGCAATGGCACTGTTTGGAGAGAAATATTCCGAAAACGTACGTGTCGTTTCCATGGGAGACTTCTCCAAAGAGCTCTGCGGCGGTACCCATGTGGCAAATACCGGCGAGATCCAGGCATTCAAGATCGTATCCGAGGCAGGTGTTGCATCCGGTGTAAGACGTATCGAAGCACTGACCGGTCAGGGTGTATTTGCATATTATAGAAATGTAGAAGAACAGCTGGCAAAAGCAGCAGCCCTTCTGAAAGCCGGAACGCATGAAGTATGCGACAAGATCGAGCATCTGCAGGCAGAAGTAAAATCCCTGCACAGTGAGAACGAAGCTCTGAAGAGCAAGATGGCACAGGGAGCACTTGGAAATGTCATGGACAAGGTTACCGAGGTCAAAGGTGTGAAATTGCTGGCAGCTGCACTGGAAGGCGTTGACATGAACGGACTGCGTGACCTTGGAGACCAGCTCAAAGAAAAACTGGGCGAAGGTGTCGTAGTACTGGCATCTGCAAATGACGGAAAAGTATGCCTGATGGCAACTGCAACCGACGGAGCAATGAAACAGGGTGCCCATGCCGGAAATCTGGTCAAAGGCATCGCACAGATCGTCGGCGGTGGCGGCGGCGGAAGACCGAATATGGCACAGGCCGGCGGCAAAAATCCGGATAAGATCCCGGAAGCGATCGCAGCCGTAGCAGGAATTCTGGAAGATCAGATCAAATAAGCAAAATTTTCATCGAGAAAAAAGAAGAAAAATCTTGACGTTTCGAGAAAATATGCTATAATGTCAGAAGTGCAATAAAATACCCAGACAGTTGTATTATGCACAATCTACAACTGGAGGGAGGTTAGGTGTGAATTTATGTCAAATGTAATCGTAAAAGAAAACGAGACTTTGGACAGTGCTTTACGCCGTTTCAAAAGAAACTGCGCAAAGGCTGGTATTCAGCAGGAGATTCGTAAAAGAGAACATTACGAAAAACCAAGCGTAAGAAGAAAAAAGAAATCCGAAGCAGCGCGTAAGCGTAAATACAACTAATATGTGCAAATGAAGCCTTTGGCAGTGATGCCGGAGGTTTTCTTTATGTCCTGAAAATGAGAGGAATGTATGATGTGCAAAAAAGTGTGCTGCCGTCCCCAAAAACAGATGCGAAAAATGTATCGGACCTGTCATGCATGAGCAAATGCCTGCTTATACTGTTTATATAGGAAAAACAGGAGCGTTTTATATGAAAAAGTGGAAAACAAGGGGAATCAGCCTGCTGCTTGCACTGGTGCTCATCACAGGCGGAACGACAGCTGCATTTCCAGGACAGAGTTTTGCAGAAAACGTGGAAATCGAATCACCGGCAGCCTGCCTGATGGAGCTGACGACCGGGAAAATCCTGTATGAAAAAGAGGCGGATACAAGGCGAAGCCCGGCGAGTGTCACCAAGATCATGACCACACTGCTGATCATGGAAGCAATAAAGAGCGGAAGATCACACTTCAGGATGAAGTGGTGACAAGTGCTCATGCCAAATCCATGGGCGGCTCGCAGGTATTTCTGGAAGAAGGGGAAAAACAGACGGTTGACACTTTGCTCAAATGTATTCTAGTGGCATCCGGGAACGATGCTTCCGTTGCCATGGCAGAATACATAGGCGGGAAGCGAAGAAGCTTTTGTTCAGAAAATGAATGAGCGGGCGGCCGGTCTTGGCATGGAGAAGACACATTTTGTGGACTGCTGCGGGCTGACGGATTCGGACGATCACTATACAACGCCGCGTGACATTGCAATCATGTCAAGAGAGCTTCTGCTGAACTTTCCACAGATCGAACAATACACAACAATCTGGATGGAAAATATCACTCATGTGACAGCCAGAGGAAGCAGCGAATTTGGTCTTACCAATACGAATAAGCTTCTCCGGAGCTATGACGGCTGTATCGGACTGAAAACAGGCAGTACCGGCAAGGCAAAATTCTGCGTATCGGCAGCGGCAAAACGCGGCGATATCACACTGATCAGCGTGATCATGGCAGGACCGGATTCGAAAATCCGGTTTGCCAATGCGGCGACGCTGCTCAACTACGGATTTGGAATCTGCCGGATCTACAAAGATGAAGAGCCGCCGGAAGCCGGAGAAATCAAAGTGACCGGCGGAAAAGAGAAATATTTTGTGCACATACCGGGAACCCTTTTCTTATCTGGATACCGAAGGCGTGGACTTTTCGCAGATTGAACGAAAGCAGATCAAAGAAGAAACACTTGCAGCTCCGGTGAAACAGGGGAAAAAAGCCGGAGAACTGCAGTATTTTCTGAACGGAAAACAGATCGGAAGTGTGGATATCCTGACGACAGAAGAAGTGCAGAGGGCAGGTTTTGTGGATTATTTCCAGGAAGGTGTGGATGCGTTTTACTTTAGGATCGAAATGATGTTAAGCACCAAAAGATGCCATACGAATTGTTCCGTACTTCGTACTCCCACAATTCTACCCGCTATTCGCATATCGTGAAGCTTACGCTCCACTTTTATGCTCATATCGGGGCGGGTCATTAAGCCATAAAACCACTCCTGTGCAAGCACATCGTGGTTTCAGGATTTTGACCCTGGCATCAAATATATTTTGACCATAACGACATCCTATGTTATAGTTGTAGTTATGAGAAAGATATTTTATGAGATAGGGACAACAAAAAACAGAAAGAAGATACCACAAAGCGAGAAATGGTCCTGTTTTGTTTGAGTGACCTGCACGGGACCTGTTACGAACCAGGAAACCGGCCGATCATCGAGTGTGCCTGGAATCAGAAACCGGATCTGATACTGGCTTCGGGCGATATGTTAAGCGGAGACAGGGAGGAGGGCGATGCCATAGCAGTGGCTCTGCTCTCCGTCTTTCGGATCTTGCACCGGTCTGTTTTGTAAACGGAAACCATGAGATGTGTGTGGAGAGACATCAGCCGGAGCGATATCAGAAATTTATGGATGATCTGAAAAACGGCGGCGTGCAGGTTCTGCACAACGAGACGGCATGGTTCTGGATCGACGGTGAGAAAGTTGCCGTGACCGGGTATGAGCTGCCGTGGGAATATTACCGGCGGTTCAGCCGCAGACATCCGTCCGTTGTCGGCATGGAGCGAAGCATCGGAAAACGAAAACAGGATGCATACCAGATCCTTCTGACACACAATCCGGTCTTTTTGAAGAATATGCTGCCTGGGGTGCGGACTTTACTTTTGCCGGACATCTGCACGGCGGTTTTATCCGTTTGCCGTATTTTGGCGGAGTCATCAGCCCGCAGTTCCAGCTGTTCCCGAAGTACGACCACGGTCTGTATCAGATGGATACAAGCAGCATGGTCGTCGGTGCCGGCATGGGTAATCATTCCGGCCTGTTTCGGATCAACAATCCGACCGAGATCGTTACCGTGCGGATCAAGAGGTGAAATTATGGGGATTGCAGTAAAATTACAGGCTTTTGAAGGACCACTCGACCTGCTTCTGCACCTGATCGAAAAGAATAAAGTCAGCATTTATGATATACCGATCGCTGAGATCACCGACCAGTACATGGCGTATCTCCATGAAATGAAAAAGCAGGATCTTGGCGTGATGAGTGAGTTCCTTCTGATGGCGGCAACACTTCTGGATATCAAATGCCGGATGCTGCTCCCGAAAGAGATCAATGAAGAGGGCGAAGAGGAAGATCCGCGTCAGGAACTGGTGCAGCAGCTGCTCGAATATAAGATGTATAAATATATTTCTTATGAACTTAAGGAACGCAGGCAGGATGCCGCTCAGGTTCTCTACCATAAGCAGGATCTGCCGGAAGAAGTGAAGGCATATAAGCAGCCGGTATCCACAGAAGAGCTGCTTGCGGGCGTGACACTTTCCAGGATGCACCGGATTTTTGTGGATATCATACGGCGGCAGAACAACCGCATCGATCCGATCCGCAGTACGTTCGGCACACTGCAGAAAGAAGAAGTAGACATGGATCAGATGCGGGAAAAAGTGGCAGAATATATTGAGCAGCACGAAGTCTGCAATTTTCGGGAACTGCTTCTTGACAGGCAACGAAAATGCAGGTTATCATAGCATTTCTCATCATTCTGGAGATGATGAAGGAAGGCGTTATTACGATCGTTCAGGAGGAAAGTTTCGGTGAGATCCACATCGCAAAAAAACAAGACAGATGAAAGCGGCAGTTGAGGCGATCCTGTTTGCCATGGGCGGATCGGTGGAAGTCGAAAAGATTGCAGCGGCACTTGAGATGAAGGTTGAAAGTACAGAAGAACTGCTCGCAGATATGATGGAGCAATATAAAAAAAAGAAGACAGAGGGATTCAGATCGTGGAGCTGGAACATGCCTATCAGCTCTGCACCAAAAAAAGAGATGTATGAATATCTGATCCGGGTGGCGAAACAGCCCAAACACTGTCTGATGTGGCACTGGAAACGTTGTCGATCATCGCCTACAAGCAGCCGGTCACAAAAGCGGAGATCGAGAAGATCCGCGGGGTAAAAAGTGACCATGCGATCAATAAACTGATTGAGTATGATCTGGTCAGAGAGCTTGGCAGGATCGATGCACCAGGCAAACCGATCGTTTTTGGGACAACGGAAGAATTTTTACGCAGTTTCGGAGTGCAGTCGCTGGATGAGCTTCCGGTGATCAGCACGGTCAAAATGGAAGACTTTAAAGCAGAGGCAGAAGAAGAAGTACAGCTGAAACTGGACATATAGGGATATTGAGGCAGAAAGATACCGGCCTTTGTATCCGGGAAAGGATTGGAGATGTTTTATGCCAACCACATATACACATGATGTTTTTTGGAAAAATGGTTTATCAGAAGCTTCCGGAAAATTTAAAAGAAATCGTGGAAGAGCATATGAATGCTTACCGGATCGGCCAGCATGGACCGGATATTCTTTTTATTATCATCTGTTCCATGAAAATCCGGTCAATCAGAAGGGAATGGCGATGCATGAACAGATCGCAGCCTCGTTTTTCGAAAATGCAAAGAATACTGTCAGGAAACCGGGGATGAAGAGGCACTGGCATATGTATTTGGATTTATCTGCCATTATATGCTGGACAGTACGTGTCATCCCTATATTGCAAAATACATGGAGAAGACCGGGGCAAGGCATGATGAGATCGAAACAGAGTTGGATCGTTATCTGATGGAAAGATCGGGGAAGAATCCGTTTCGTTTTAAGCCGGCAGCCCAGCTGAAAGCATCAAAAGAGAGCGTGCGTGCGGTCTCGGCCATTTTGGAACTGCCAGAAAAGACAGTGCGAAAAAGCATAAATTCTCTGAAATTTTATACAGGGAATTACGGTGTGCCACAGATTTCCAAAGAGGATGCTTTTGCTGTGGGGGATGCGGCTGATCGGAGCCTATGACAGCATTCAGGGTCATATCATGCGAAAAAGACCGCTCAGACGCTGTGAACAGAGCACAGAGGAGCTGATGGCACTGCTTCGCCTGGCGATTCCGGAGACGGTGACCGTTCTGGAAGATTTTTATGATACGCTCGAAGATATACAGAATCTGAACGGTCGTTTTGAGCGGAATTATGAGTAGAGCGTATCCGATGTGCATAAAAAAAAAAAGAACACACACTGTAACATACCGGATGCCGTGTGCATGCGGAAAAACAGATGGGAAGTGTGTGCAGTGAAAAAAAATTACGGTGATCCGAAGCTTTATAATCTTTATGCTGTTGCTGCTTGCAGCACCGGTATCTGCAAAAGCAGAAGATATGCAGCTGTACGCCCAGTCAGCCGTCCTGATGGATGGAGATTCCGGGCGTATTTTGTTTGGAAAAAATGAGCAGGAAGTACGTGCCATGGCGAGCACGACAAAGATCATGACCTGCATTCTGGTACTGGAAAATACAGATCCATCCGATACGGCAGCAGCCTCCGAAAACGCAGCCATGCAGCCAAAAAGTACACCTTGGTGTACAAAGGGAGAAACTTTTTACGTAAAGGATCTGCTTTATTCTCTGATGCTGGAGAGCCACAACGATGCGGCTGTGATCCTGGCAGAAAAGACGGCAGGCAGTGTGGAAGCTTTTGCGGAAAAATGAATCAGAAAGCAGAAGAGATCGGATGCAGCGACACGCATTTTGTGACACCGAACGGACTCGATGACGAAGATGCGGGCGGAGAACACGCAACGACGGCTGTGGATCTTGCAAGAATCCTGCGTTACTGCATCATGCAGTCACCGAAAAGGGATGAATTTCTTGAAATCACCCGCACAAAAACGTATGAATTTTCAGATGTAGAGCAGAAGAAACATTACAGCTGTTACAATCACAATGCATTCCTCGATATGATGGAAGGGGCACTGACCGGAAAGACTGGATTTACCGGAAAGGCAGGTTACTGTTATGTCGGGGCACTGGAAAGCGAAGGCAGAACCTTTGTGGTGGCACTGCTTGGCTGCGGCTGGCCGAACAACCGGAGCTATAAGTGGACAGATACGAAAAAGCTGATGGATTATGCAAAAGAACATTTTTACATCCGGGAATTTGAAATGAACGCACAGACACCGCAGGTGCTGGTGGAAGACGGGATTCCGGCAAGTGGAAAGATCAAAGATCCATGTCTTGTAAAAACGGCGGTGCAGTCCCGGGCGGGCAGACAAAAGAGCATAAGATCCGCCTTCTTGTATCGGATGAAGATGAGGTGAAGCTGGTCTGCCATATGAAAACGAAAACAGCGGCTCCCCTTGAAGCAGATACGGTGATGGGAAACGTAACGCTGTTTTTAAATAATGAAAAATCAAAGAAAACGAGATCGTGACTGCGGATGGGGCAGAACGCATCAGTCTGTCGTGGTGTGCCGGGCAGATCATAAAAAGTTTTTCATATCCTGATGATGACGGAAAAGAAAAGGTTAGAATATCATTCGGTCATTCTTACATGCAAAGTAAGAGGTTTGAGGCTATGTTCAAAATTCAACGAAAGAGTTTAAAATTCAACGAAAAATGAAATAAAATGAATGCGCATGACGGAACATGAATGAAATTCGGATTATTTCTGGTGTTGTGCTACAAAAAAAAGTGAGAAAAACGAGAAAATACTTGCTAAATCTTCCAAAACCATTACAATTACAATCGGCAGAAAATTTTTTTTTTCTTTTAATAAATTATTAATGGAGGGCTGAACAATGAGTAATACAGCACAAAACTTGGCAAGTACAAGAATCGCTTCTTTACTTGATGAGAACAGCTTTGTTGAAATCGGAGGTTGTGTGACTGCCAGAAACACAGATTTCAACCTGAAGCAGACAGCAACACCGTCAGACGGTGTAATCACAGGTTATGGTGTGATCGACGGCAATCTGGTCTATGTTTACAGCCAGGATGCATCTGTACTGGGCGGCACCATCGGCGAAATGCATGCAAAGAAAATCGCACGTCTGTACGATATGGCATTAAAGATGGGTGCACCGGTGATCGGTCTGATCGATTGCGCAGGTATGCGTCTTCAGGAAGCAACCGATGCGCTGAATGCGTTTGGTGAGATCTATGCAAAACAGGTACTGGCATCCGGCGTGATTCCGCAGATCACGGCAGTATTTGGCACATGCGGCGGTGGTATGGCAGTCATCCCGTCCATGACAGACTTCACGTTCATGGAGAGCAAAAAAGCAAAATTATTTGTAAATTCTCCGAACGCACTGGAAGGAAACGAAGTTTCCAAATGCAATACCGCATCCGCAAAATTCCAGAGTGAGGACGCAGGACTGGTTGACTTTACTGGCAGCGAAGACGAAGTTCTCTCAGGTATCCGCAAACTGGTAACGCTGCTTCCGGCAAACAACGAAGAAGATGCAGTGGATGACTGCAGCGATGATCTGAACCGTGTATGTGCAGATCTTGCAAATGCAGCAGGCGATACGGCGATCCTTCTTTCCAACATCGCAGATGACCAGGATTTTGTTGAGACAAAAGCGGACTATGCAAAAGAGATGGTAACCGGTTTCCTGAAACTGAACGGAACAACCGTTGGAGCTGTAGCAAACCGTACGGAAGTTTACGGTGCAGACGGTGAAAAAAGCAGAAAAAAGTTTGAAGCAGTCCTGACTGCAAGAGGAGCAAGAAAAGCGGCCAGATTCGTAAAATTCTGTGACGCATTCAATATCCCGGTACTGACTCTGACCAATGTAACCGGTTTCAAGGCAGACAAACATTCTGAGAGATGCATCGCAACCGCAGTTGCAGAGATGACACATGCATTCGCGGATGCAACTGTTCCGAAGGTAAATGTTATCATCGGCAAGGCATACGGAAGCGCTTATGTTGCAATGAACAGCAAGGCAGTCGGAGCAGATATGACTTATGCATGGGAAGATGCGAACATTGGCATGATGGATGCAAAACTGGCAGCCAAGATCATGTATGCGGACGCTGACGCAGCTACGATCAACGAAAAGGCAGCAGAATATGCAAGCCTGCAGGAGAGCGTACAGTCCGCAGCAGCAAGAGGATATGTTGATACCATCATTTCCGCAGAAGACACCAGAAAGTATGTAATCGGTGCATTTGAAATGTTATTTTCAAAGAGAGAAGACCGCCCGGCGAAAAAACATGGCACGGTATAAGTGAGGTGAATAATATGAATCGAAAATTAAAAAGTTTATTGGCGATGGTCTGTGTACTGGCTCTGACACTTGCCATGTCCGTATGTGCATTTGCAGCAGATACCGTGACAGAGGATGAGGCTGCCAACTACAAGTCCGCAGCAGAGACACTGATCTCACAGATCGCAGGATTTTCTGATGAAGAAATCGAAAACTATCTTGCACAGGATGATGCATTTACCACGGCGACCATGGAGTCCTGGAAAAGTGTAAAAGATGAGCTTGGTGCTTATTCTTCCATCGTTTCCCAGGATGTGGAAAAAGACGGAGACGTTGTTACGATCTCAACCGTTGCTCAGTTTGAAAAAAGCAAAAGCAGATGTTGTCCTGATGCTGGATTTAGGTCAGCAGATGTACACCAGCATGACCTACAGCGTACAGTATTCTCTGGCAGCAAATATGCAGCGTGCCGGAATGAACACACTGATGGGAATCGGCAGCGTATTTCTGATGCTGCTATTCTTAAGCTTTGTGATCGGACTGTTCAAGTACATAGAGAAATTCCAGAATGTCGGCAAGAAGAAAGCCGCAGAGGAAGCACCGAAAGCAGAAGAGGCACCTGCACCGGCAATCGCCCAGAGCGAAGCGGCAGATGAAGATTTTGCAGATGACCTGGAACTGGTAGCGGTTATTTCCGCAGCGATCGCAGCTACGAAAATACTTCAGGAGACAGTTTTGTTGTCCGTTCAATCAAGAAATCAAATAAATGGCACAGAGCCTGACAGGAGGATTTGAAATGAAAACATATACAATCACAGTAAATGGTACAGCTTATGATGTTACTGTAGAAGAAGGAACAGGCAGTGCAGCACCGGCAACAGCACCAAAGGCAGCTCCGAAAGCAGCACCAAAAGCAGCTCCAAAAGCAGCTCCGAAGGCAGCAGGTGCAGGTTCCGTTAAAGTAGAAGCTTCCGTACCGGGCAAAGTCCTGAAAATCGAAGCTTCTGTAGGACAGAGCGTAAAAGCAGGTGACAACATTATCATTCTGAAGCTATGAAGATGGAGATCCCTGTAGTAGCACCTCAGGACGGAACCGTTGCAAGCATTGATGTTGCAGTTGGTGCAGCAGTTGAAAATGGTGATGTTCTGGCAACCATGAACTAAGATATTGAGGTTGAATTATGTCATACGTAATTGATACGTTGTCCAACCTGCTCCATCAAACGGCGTTTTTTCAACCTTACCTGGGGAAACTACCTGATGATCGCAGTTGCATGTGTATTCCTTTTCCTGGCAATCGCAAAAGGTTTTGAACCGCTGCTTCTGGTTCCGATCGCATTCGGTATGCTTCTGGTAAATATTTACCCGGATATCATGGCATCACCGGAAGAGACATCAAACGGTGTAGGTGGTTTGTTACATTATTTCTATTTACTTGATGAATGGAGTATCTTACCATCCCTGATCTTCATGGGCGTTGGTGCAATGACAGACTTCGGTCCGCTGATCGCCAACCCGAAGAGTTTTATTCTTGGTGCTGCAGCACAGCTGGGTATCTATGTTGCATATTTCCTTGCTATTTTCCTTGGATTCAACGGAAAAGCAGCGGCAGCTATCTCTATCATTGGTGGTGCTGATGGCCCGACTTCCATTTTCCTTGCAGGTAAACTTGGCCAGACTTATCTTATGGGACCGATCGCCGTGGCAGCATATTCCTATATGTCCCTGGTTCCGATCATTCAGCCGCCAATCATGAAACTCTGTACGACTGAAAAAGAAAGAAAGATCAAGATGGATCAGCTTCGTCCGGTAAGCAAACTGGAAAAGATTCTTTTCCCGATCGTTATCACAATCGTTGTCTGCCTGATTCTGCCTACAACAGCTCCTCTGGTTGGTATGCTCATGCTTGGTAACCTGTTCAGAGAGTCAGGTGTCGTTAAACAGCTGACAGAAACAGCATCCAATGCCCTGATGTACATCGTCGTTATCCTTCTTGGTACTTCCGTAGGTGCTTCCACAAGTGCAGAAGCATTCCTTAATGTTGATACTCTGAAGATCGTTGTTCTCGGACTTGATCGCATTTGCATTCGGTACCGCGGGCGGTGTTCTGTTTGGTAAACTGATGTGCAAGCTCTCAGGCGGCAAGATCAATCCGCTGATCGGTTCTGCCGGTGTATCTGCGGTACCTATGGCAGCCCGTGTATCCCAGAAGGTTGGTGCGGAAGCAGATCCTACAAACTTCCTTCTGATGCATGCAATGGGACCGAATGTTGCCGGTGTTATCGGTACAGCAGTAGCAGCCGGAACCTTCATGGCTATCTTCGGTTATAAAACGTTATTAACTTAGGAGGATATAGATCATGGCAGATATTGCAAAAAAGCAGAATAATGCAAAAAACCAGTTGGTATTACAGAAACGATCCTGCGTGATGCGCATCAGTCCCTGATCGCTACACGTATGACAACAGAGCAGATGCTCCCGATCGTTGATACTATGGACAAAGTAGGGTATCATTCTGTAGAGTGCTGGGGTGGTGCAACATTCGATGCTTCCCTGCGTTTCCTGAAGGAAGATCCATGGGAAAGACTTCGTAAATTACGTGACGGCTTCAAAAACACAAAACTTCAGATGCTGTTCCGTGGACAGAACATCCTTGGATATCGTCCGTATGCAGATGATGTAGTAGAGTATTTTGTACAGAAATCTGCTGCAAACGGTATTGACATCATCCGTATTTTTGACTGTCTGAATGATATGAGAAACCTGCAGACAGCAGTAAAAGCAGCAAACAAAGAAAAAGGTCACGCACAGGTTGCACTGTCTACACACTGGGTGATGCATATACTCTGGAATACTGGACCAATATCGCAAAAGAAATTGAAGATATGGGTGCAGATTCCATCTGTATCAAGGATATGGCAGGTCTGCTGCTTCCGTATAAAGCAACCGAACTGGTAAAAGCTTTGAAAGAGGCTGTTAAGATCCCGATTCAGTTGCATACACATTATACTTCCGGTGTGGCTTCTATGACTTACCTGAAAGCAGTAGAAGCAGGTGTTGATATTATTGATACTGCAATGTCTCCATTTGCTCTGGGAACTTCCCAGCCGGCAACAGAGGTTATGGTAGAAACCTTCAAAGGCACACCATATGATACTGGATTTGATCAGAAACTCCTGGCTGAGATTGCTGATTACTTCCGTCCGATCCGTGACGAGGCTCTTGACAGCGGTCTGCTGAATCCGAAGAACCTTGGTGTTAATATCAAAACTCTTCTGTATCAGGTACCAGGTGGTATGCTGTCTAACCTGACATCTCAGCTGAAAGAACAGAATGCAGAAGATAAGTTCTACGATGTTCTTGAAGAAGTTCCGAGAGTAAGAAAAGACCTGGGTGAGCCGCCTCTGGTTACTCCGTCTTCTCAGATCGTTGGTACACAGGCTGTATTTAACGTGATCATGGGTGAACGTTACAAGATGGTAACAAAAGAGACAAAGGATGTACTCTCCGGTAAATATGGTGCTACAGCAAAACCGTTTAACGAAGAAGTACAGAAGAAGTGCATCGGCGATGAGAAACCGATCACATGCCGTCCGGCAGACCTTCTGGAGCCGGAACTTGGCAAACTGGAGAAAGAAATGGCTCAGTGGAAACAGCAGGATGAAGACGTATTAACCTACGCACTGTTCCCACAGGTAGCTGTAGACTTCTTCAAATACAGAGAAGCACAGCAGACAAAGGTAGACCAGACTGTAGCAGATACTAAAAACGGAGCATATCCGGTATAAGCTGAGGATCTGATCAAAACAGTCTGTTTATGACAAAGATTTACAGGACTCTTCCGCAGGAAGCGCGAAAGCGTGGAATGTGGGAGAGTTTTTAGCGTTCAAAAAATACCAAAAGTCAGAAAAAATACATATACTTTCAAATAAAAGTTGTGGCGGAGGTTTTAGAATGTGCAAATGAACGCCATAGAAATGATTTTATAAAATATATAACGCCATGATAATTCGAAAACAATCTCCTGACACGCTGCGTTTCCTGTTCGGTTCGCTCGCCTGTTAGCCGCCCTTCGCCTAAACTCGCCTCTTCGAGGCTCAGACAGCGGCTCTTTGGGGCGGCAGCATCGCAAACCTCACGACGGAAGCCTTGCTACCGTCAGAGCGATTTGTTTTCGAATTCATCATGGCTGTATTATTTTACGCACCATGTTTTACAATGCAGTTCGTCTGCACATTGCCAAAAGCTCCTGGCCTGTCAGTGAGTGCTTAAGCGAAAAAGCTTTCTCAAGCCAAAATACAGAACATTAAAAAGCAGAAGTAAAGTAACGAAAATTTGCCGCCGTCACTGTGCCTCTGCTTTTTACTATCTTGATGCGGAACGTTTTGATTCTAAAAACTTTCTGCGTGCACCAGCGTGGCAAAAGGCTGTTTCCTGCCAGCGTGTAAAATATGATATGAAGTGTTTTTAAAAACTATGGCTGTTCAAAAACGTACAACAATGTGCAAAATGAACAATTCCCAAGAAGGCACTTTTACGTGCCCTTCGGGGAATTCGTTCATTTGCACATGCACTACTATTCTTTTGCAAACAGTCTTTTAAAACACTCGGCATTTCAATTCTTTACACCTGCCAGGAAACCGCCGACAACTTTTTTTTATTTAAGATTAGTAAAGTCAATATACAGATCTTCATAAATCCCGACTTTGACTGTATCGGCAAAAGTATATTGTTCGGAATCGCTGGTGTCAAAATTGTAAACCAGAATCAGATTTTTGCCTGGATCCACAATCCAGTATTCTCGAACGCCTGCAGTGCGATATTTGAAAAGTTTGGTGAAATAGTCCATTTTCCGACTGCCGGGTGAAACAATTTCAATGATCCAGTCTGGAGCACCGGTGCAGCCTTTTTCTGAGAGTTTTTCTGTGTCACAGATAACGCTGATATCCGGCTCTACATAATTTCGGTTATCTTCATTCAGAAATACTGCAAATGGAGCAATATCAACCTCACAGATTCCTTTTTTGAATCGATATAATCGGCAATGGTACGACTGATTGAAAAAGAAGTTTCTGATGAGTTCTGGTTGGCGGTGCCATGTAATAAATCTGACCATCTATCAGCTCAGCTCGGGTCCCTTCAGGCAAATGATAAATATCTTCGGTAGTGTAATCTTCATGCTGTGGTAATGGCATCCTAACACATCCTTTCTTGAATTTGCTGAGTTTGCTTTTTTTCTGCTATGGTTATACCTAAGCTTGTTTGCAGATGAGAAGATTGCTAAATCCAGATTTACGAAATCACGATTTAGCAAAAGAAATGATAAGAGTATTATAAAAGAAAAAGGAGAGAAAATCAAGGCAGAAAACAACCCCCCGGGAGGCTTGTATGAAGTATACAAAATCAATATAATGATGTCAGTGTCAAAAAGTTTAACCGAATCAAGTAAGTCCCCTGCTTCAATTGCGAAAAGCAATAAGCAGTGGGTGGGGACTTGCTTGTATCAGGAGGAGTGCAAGCTCCTTCCGATAAACTGCGGAGCAGTTATTTGGTTATGAGCAAGTAGCCAAGCGGATTGCGAATATCCGCTTGGCATTGCGATTGTGCCTGCACAGAAGAATATGTCATGCAATGCATGATGTGCACCTCGCAGCAAGAATGCCAGAGGCATTCTTGAAACCGTTATGGCTTATTATAGAATGTACAGGCATCATTTATTCGATACATACAAGGGGTAATCCTTATGGAGAACAAAAAACTTCTGGAGGAAATCAGAAGTTACTGGAACAACCGTGCGGATGGTTATTCCATAGTAAATCAGGAAGAGCTGCACAGTGAGCAGAAGGAAAAATGGAAAGAGGTGCTACTGGAGCAGCTGCCGAAAAAGGAAAAAGATCAGGTACAGATTCTGGATATCGGAACGGGTCCTGGATTTTTTGCGATCCTTTAGCGGAAGAGGGATATCAGGTAACGGCGGTAGATTATACGGAGCAGATGCTGCAGGAAGCGAAATCAATGCGGCGGATCTGGCGGATCAGATTAGTTTTAAGAGAATGGATGCTCAGAATCTGGAATTTCCAAAGGAGACGTTTGATTATATCGTGACGAGAAATGTAACCTGGAATCTGGAACATCCGAAGCGTGCATACAGGGAGTGGCAGCGGGTGCTGAAACCAGGAGGGAAGATCCTGAATTTTGATGCGAACTGGTATGCATATCTTTATGATGATAAATTAAAACTCGGATATGAGCAGGACAGGCAACGGGCAAAAGAGGAACAGGTAGAAGATTATTATGAAGGAACGGACATTGCGTGGATGGAGAACATTGCAAAGCAAGTTCCGTTAAGCCCCGCTGAAGCGTCCGAAATGGGATTTGGATGTCCTGAAGAAAATCGGATTTGACTGCTGGGCAGATGAGACAATCGGAGAGCGAGTGCTCAGCGATGCAGAGAAGATCAATTACCAGTCTACACCGGTGTTTATGGTCTGTGCGGTAAAATAATCACCGCACACCCCATACAAGGAACATAGGAGCATCTTTCAGGTCGTGCTCTTTTAAGATATTCTGACCGACGGAAGGGTCGTATCCGGATCTGGAAAAGCCGATGTTTTCCAGAAATTCCTGATCCCAGTAAGGACGCTGTTTCCGGCTCATTGGCATGGAAAGGGTGATGGATGCATTTTCTTGCTCCAGTTCCGGTGTGACACCGCAGTGACCATACACTTCAGTATCGGATATATGAGAAGCGGAAGTATTTTGATTTCGGACATTAGATGCATAGTCAGCATCAAAATTCAGCAGGATGCCGCCCTTTTTCAGCACGCGCATCCATTCTCTGTATGCAGATTCCGGATCCGGCAGCGTCCAGGTCAGGTTGCGTGAGATGACAACGTCAAAAGACTGATCCAAAAACGCAAGCTTCTGGGCATCCATTTGCTGAAACGTGGGATGGACCTGATAGAGTGCAGCGTTATCACGGGCTTCCTTCAGCATGGCATCGGTGAGGTCGATCCCGGTCACCTGATGTCCGATTTGAGAAAGCAGGATGGCAAAATATCCAGTTCCGGTGCCGACATCCAGGATCTGCAGCACTTTGCCCTCCGGCAGAAAATGAACGATTTCTTCTCTCCAGCGTTCGGAAATGCTGCTGTTTAATTCATTTTTTCGCACGATATTGAAGTTGTGTGCCCGTTTTGTCCAGTAACTCTGGACACGTGATTCTATATTATTCATGTTTGAGATATCCATATTCAAGGTTCCTTTCATTATTTTATCAGGTAGTATCCTATGATGCCAGGGTCAAAGGTCTAAATCCACATGAGCTTGCTCATAGGTGGATGAAAGACCTTGGGACCCACCCCGATATGAGCATAAAAAGTGGGATGATAATCCCACGATATGCGAATACTGAGGTGCTATGTGCCAGTGGCACATGTTTAGCACCGACCGAAGCGGAGCGTAGAAAGGATTGTGGGAGTGCAACGCACGGAACAATCCGTAGGCATCATAGTTGGAGACTTTTGACACTCACATCATCCTATCATAAAAATAAAAAGAAAGAAGCCTGCGGGGGGGGATACAATAACAGTGCGTTTTGTATTTCGTTATAAAAGTTTGAGTGTTCTCGGTGCGAGTGTGACAGCTTGATCGGTGACAATTATATACAGGATGGTAATGTAATGAGAAAATATATCATACAACGATTTTTGCAGTTGATTCCTATTCTTATAGGGATTACTTTTTGTCTTTTGCCATGATGCGGGTGGCGGGAAGCGATGCTGTCACGGAGATGTATGAAAACCGCGGCACGGCGGTGTCGCAGGAGATCATTGATGCAAAGAAAGCAGAACTTGGCTTGGATCAGCCGTTTCTGATTCAGTATGTAAGCTGGCTGAATGGATTTTTGCATGGTGATATGGGGACAAGCTATGTGTCCGGGAAAAAAAGGTGTTTGATGAATTTGTATCCAAACTTCCGGCAACGCTGCTGCTTACGGTCATGTCGATTTTGGCAACGGTTGTGATCTCCATCCCGCTTGGTGTTCTGGCGGCAGTCTGTCAGGATAAGTGGGTGGATCTGCTTTTTGCGGTTTTTCAGCTTTATCGGTAATGCGATGCCGAATTTTTTTGTGGCGATGCTTCTGATGCAGATGCTGTCGATCAAACTGAATCTTCTGCCGGTCATCGCAAGCGGTGTAAATATCAGAAGTGCACTGATGCCGATGCTGACGCTGGCAATTTCCATGTCTGCAAAGGATATGCGGCAGGTCCGTGCAGCTGTTCTGGAGGAGCTGAACAAAGATTATGTTCAGGGAGCCAGGGCGAGAGGTATCAGGGAAAGCGTGATCTTATGGAAAAACGTTATAAAATCAGCCATGCTTACGATCATTACATTGCTTGCATTATCCATTGGAAGTTTGCTTGGCGGTACAGCGATCATTGAGAGTATTTTTATGTGGGATGGGGTCGGAAAACTGGCAGTGGATGCGATCACGACACGCGATTATCCGGTGATCCAGGCATATGTCGTATGGATGGCACTGATCTATGTCATAGTCAATCTGATCACGGATCTCTTATACCACTGCCTGGATCCGAGAATCCGTCTGGGGGTGAATCAAAATGGATAAATCAGCACGAAGAAAACCAGAAGAAGCAGAAAAATCATCTGAAAAAGCGATTTTTTTTTTGCCACGCTGGCACTGCTTCTGGTTGTCGGTTCTTATTTCAGCGAACACTTATGCCCATATGATCCTTATGAGCAGAATCTTAGTATCGCAAAAGCAAGTCCGTCACTGGCACATCCGTTCGGAACAGATCGTTATGGGAGGGATATGTTATCCAGAGTCATCGTCGGAAGCAAGACAAGTATCTATTCGACTTTGCTTCTGGTTGTCGGGATCACGGTGATCGGAACGATCGTCGGGATCATCTGTGGATGGAACGGAAAGAAACTGGATACGATTCTGATGCGGATATCCGACATTTTCCTTGCATTTCCCGGTCTGGTTTTTGCCCTGGCAGTTGCAGCCGTGATGGGAGGCGGCGTACAGAATGCGGTTATAGCCCTTGGGGCGATCAGCTGGCCGAAATATGCAAGGATTGCCAGAAGTCAGACATTGGCACAGAAAGAAAGCCTCTATATGCGGGCGGCAATCTTATCTGGATGCAGTACAGGAAAACTGATTTTGAAACATATTCTGCCGAATATCACAGGACCGATCCTTGTGACTGCCATGCTGGATATCGGAACGATGATGATGGAGCTTGCAGGCCTGTCGTTTCTGGGACTTGGTGCAAAACCGCCGGTTGCGGAGTGGGGAAGTATGATGAGTGATACCAGAAATCTGCTGACGACACATCCTTGGGTAACCTTTGCACCGGGAATTGCCATTTTTCTTTCAGTCATGGTTTTCAACCTGCTTGGCGATACGGTAAGGGATCTGTTGGATCCAAGAAATGAGAGGTAGATATGTCAGGAATCATTTGCTATGAAAACGTCGATATCTGTTACAATGGCAGTCCGGTAATCAAAAAGGTCAGCTTTTCGGCAGAAAAAGGTGAAATCTTAGGGATCGCAGGGGAGAGCGGAAGCGGCAAATCCACATTGATTAAGGCAGCAATCGGATTGCTTGGAAAGAATGGAAGCGTCACAGGCGGAAAGATCTGGTACGAAGAAAAAATCTTCTGGATTTAAATGCAAAAGAACTGCGTAAAATCTGCGGGAGCGAAATTGGCATGATCTTCCAGAATGCCGGAAGTTCTTTCTGCCCGATCCGAACCGTCGGGGAGCAGCTGCTGGAAGAAATGAAAGAGCACCGAAAAATAAAAAAGCCGAATTTGAGGATGAAGCAGCGGAAATGCTTGCAAAATTCGGATTTCAGGATCCAAAAAGAATCCTGAAAAGTTATCCGTTTGAGCTGTCGGGTGGCATGCAGCAGCGTGTTGGCGTTGCAGCAGCGATGCTCTTAAAACCGAAGATCCTGCTTGCGGATGAGCCGACTTCGGCACTGGATGTTTCGATTCAGAAACAGGTCGTAGAGCAGATGAAAATGATCCGAGAACAGTATGGGACAACGATCCTTATCGTTACGCACAACATCGGAGTGATCCGTGCGATGGCGGACTCCATGCTGGTTCTGAAAGATGGAAAAATGGAAGAATACGGAAAGACGCAGGAGGTACTGAGTCATCCGCAGTCGGATTATACAAAGCGATTACTTGCAGCGATTCCTGTTCTTCGGAGGTAAAATATGGAGCCATTATTACAGATTTCGCATCTGACTAAAATTTTTTCAGATGGAAAAGAGGATGAATATAAGGCGGTGGATGATGTCAGTTTTGAATTGTTTCCGGGAGAAAAGCTGGCGATCATCGGGGAGAGCGGAAGTGGAAAGACGACGGTTGTAAATATGATCACCAGGATTCTTGACAGTACCGATGGAAAGATTCTGCTCGATGGAGAAGACATCACCCACTATAAAAGAAACAAAATGAAAAACATTTACCGGAAAATGCAGATGGTTTTTCAGACGCCGACCGAAAGTTTTGATCCGAGATGCCGCCTTGGAGATGCTGTGGCAGAAAGCCTGAGAAATGCCGGTATGCCAAAAAAAAGAAGCTATGGAAATTGTAAAAGAGCTTTTTAAGCAGTGCGGACTGCCGGAAGATTTTATGAAACGTTATCCACATGAAGTCAGTGGCGGGCAGTGTCAGAGAGCAGCGATTGCAAGAGCGATTGCAATCAAGCCCAGACTGCTGATTTTAGATGAAGCGACGTCCGCACTTGATGTCACCGTCCAGGCAGAGATTCTGCAGCTTTTAGATGCTCTGCAGGAAGAACGTCAGATGTCGTATCTGTTTATCTGCCATGATATTGCACTGGTGCAGAATTTCTGTGACCGTGTGCTGGTCATGTATCAGGGAAAGATCGTAGAACAGGGGAAAACAGAGGAAGTGCTGCATTTTCCGAAACACGAATACACGCGTATGTTGCTGGACAGTGTGCTGTGATGCCGGCAGCTGTTTGTATAGCAAATATACGAATCAGATAGATGTCAGCAAAACGAATCAGAATCGAATGACAAGTTTTATATACATCCGATTGAAAAAATTCCAAAGTTATTTTGTGACGGAGCGATTTATGGATACCATAGTATGTCAGAGATAAGTTGTATAATATCAAAAAGAAAAAGAGAGAGGAAAAACGTATGAAAAAAGAACATGAAAAAAATAATGGCATTGCTTCTACCGTGACACTCAGCCTGGGACTGTACGGCTGCGGAAGCAAGAATGACAAAACGGAAAGCGGGACAAGTACGGCAGCTGAGTCGGATACATCTGCGGCAGCCACAGACGGTTCTGAGAAAAAACGCTGGTGATCGGGGATACAACTTTCAATCCTTCCAATGAAGAACTGGATGTCAATCCACACAATTCTTACTCCGGATGGGCATGCATCCGCTATGGAATCGGAGAGACGCTGGTAAAATATTCAGACGATATGGAGCTGGAGCCGTGGCTGGCAAAAGAGTGGGAAAAATACCGATCCGCTCACCTGGAAGATCACACTGCAGGATCATGTGACTTTTTCAAGTGGCAGAGCTATGGATGCCGAGGCAGTGAAACAATGTCTGGAGCATCTGCTGGCAAACCATGACCGTGCGGCAGCCGATACAAAGATTGATTCGATGGAAGCAGACGGTCAGGTGCTTACGATCCACACATCCGAGCCAAAGCCGGCACTTTTGAATTACCTTGGAGATCCATATGGCTGTATCATCGATGTGGATGCAGGATTTGACGATGGAATCGTAGCCGGAACAGGTCCATACATTGCAACCGACTGTCAGTCCGGCGATCATCTGACTCTGGTGAAAAATGAAAATTACTGGAATGGAGAGCCAAAGATTGATGAACTGACGATCAAGACCATCACCGATGGAAATACCCTTGCAAATGCACTGCTCTCAGGAGAGGTACAGGCAGCTTATGGTATGGCATATGAAAGCTATCCTATGTTCGAAAACGATAACTTTACCTTTTCACAGATTTCCACATCCAGATGTTTCTTCCTGAAAATGAATTTCAACGAAGGTTCCGTCTGTACTGATCCGGCCGTGCGAAAAGCGATCGCCATGGGTATCGACAAAGAAGGATTTGTGGAAAATCTGCTGGAAGGAAACGGCTATCCGGCAAATGGAACCTTCCCTGCTGGTTCTGCTTTTGGCGGAGACAAAGTAACGACAGAGACGTATGATGCAGAAGGTGCAAAGAAAGTTCTCGAAGAAGCCGGATGGACGGACACAGACGGAGACGGTATCCGTGAAAAAGACGGACAGAAGCTTCAGATCAAATGGCTTACCTATCCAAGCAGACAGGAGCTTCCGCTTCTGGCAGAATCCGCACAGGCTACGTTAAAAGATATCGGAATGGATGTGGATATCAACTGTACGGCTGACAACAACAGTGTTGTGCAGGATCCGGCAGCGTGGGATGTCTCAGCCATGGCAAATGTGCAGGCTCCGACCGGAGATCCGGAATACTGGTTTACCGTGTTTGCAACTTCCGATGCAACGAAAAATCAGGGAGCTTATAAAAATGAGAAACTGGATCAGTTGGAAGAGCAGCTCAGTCAGGAATTTGACACCGACAAACGTGCCAAGCTTGCAGTAGAGATGCAGCAGATGGTTCTGGACGACAATGCCTTTGTATACTGCTCTTTCCTGAAGATGAGCCAGATCTCACGGGCAAATGTGACCGGATATACGGCACATGCCTGTGATTACTATCAAGTGACAGCGGATTTGGATATTAACTGAATATTTTTCATATCCTGAATTAAAAAAATGAGTAAGTAATATTCTGCGGGAACCGTTTGCAATGAAAAAATTATGCAAACGGTTCTTTTTATAGGCAGAGTAAACAGAGATTGAAAGGTATGAATAAAAAAGGAAATTCGATTGACAGAAAGAATGTTAAATGTTACTATAAAAAGCGGGGGGAGACGAATAAAATTATGCATATTGCACAAACAAGGAGGAAAATTTTGAAAAAGAAAGAAAAAAACAATGGTTGTCAATTGCTTTGAGTGCAGCCATGGTAGTGACCGGTATTCCAGCAACAGGGATTGGAACGACCGTTCAGGCGGCATCAGGAGAAGCACAAGTATCCGTGAAAAACGGAGAAGTTACGATCGGAAATGAATATCTGGAGCGTAAATTTTCTACTTCAGACAACAAGCTGGCAACGACAGAACTGGATAATAAGAGGGCAGATCTGACGTTTACACCGGCACAGGGTTCTGAAGAATTCATTATCAAACTTCGCCAGGATGGTACAACAAAACTGGATGGAGAGCTGGATCGCACAAACTGGACAGTTACAGCAAGCGATCAGTACAATAATGAAGTAGGTGCAAAAGACGGTCCGGGAGCCAATGTTATTGATGGTGATGCATCTACAATCTGGCACAGCAAGTATTCACCGGATCAGCCATATCCACATTCCTTGACTTTTTGATATGAAGAGCGAACAGGAAATTGCCGCATTTTCTTATCAGCCACGTCAGGACAGTTCCACAAACGGCGATATCAAAGGATATAAACTGTATGTGGGAAACAGTGAAACAGATCTGGAAAGTGATGCAAACCTTGCGGCAGAAGGTGATTTTACTTACAATGACAGAGAAACGATTTATATCAATCTGACAGCACCGAAAAAGGGTCGTTATGTAAAACTGGTTGCTGTATCACCAAAGACGGACGGTCAGGCATGGGCAACGGCGGCAGAAGTAAAGATGTACAGCAAAGCAGTCGGTACAGCAGATGCAAGTGCCGTGATCAGATCCAGCGAGATGACTCTGGAAGGCAGCAAAGTTAAAAAAGTAGATACGAACGGCGGAGTCATGGTAGAATTCCCGTTTGAGACTGTTTCCAAAAACGGTGTAGACTGGGATGTTACCATGAAAGTTACCATGGATGACGGAGATCATTTCATGCGTAAATTCCTGGAAATCGAAGTAAGTGACAAAGAAAAAGCAGCAATTGATTATATCGATCTGGAATCGTTGAATGTCAATGCAAATGATACCGTGTGGACACATCCGATCATGGGTGAAGGCGTTGGCGGTATGAGTGGATATGTCATTTCTCTTGGCCAGCCGGTTTATATTCAGGGAATGTTCCTTGGATGTGAGTTCCCGATGACAGAAACAGAGATCGACAGCAATAAAAATGCACATATGCGTTATTTTTCCGGCAAGACATTCGAAAAACTGCAGGAAGATAACCAGCTTACCACAGACGGAAAATATGTGACCTGGCAGACCGTAGCGGGTGCTGCAAGAAGTACGGATATGAATGTCATTCAGTCTGACTTTTATGAATATATCAACAGCATTGCAACAAGAAGCGATTTCCGTACGCAGTACAATTCCTGGTACGATAATATGATGACCATTAACGATGATAACATTGAATCTGCATTCAAAAAATGGAAAAGGGATTCTCTGAATCCGGTGTAGAACCGATGGATTCGTATGTTGTGGATGACGGATGGAATAATTATAACAACTCGAATACAACTTCTACTGTTCATGATGTGGCACGCTGCGGTACCACGGATAATGTGACAGGGTTCTGGGAGTTTAACAATAAGTTCCCGAACGGATTCCGTCCTGCTTCTGATCTTGCAGAAAGCTTCGGCTCCGGATTTGGTGTATGGGTAGGACCTAGAGGTGGTTATAACTATAACGCTGCAATGGGCAAGATTATTGAAAAAGCAGGTTTTGGTGCATACAATGCGGTAACCGATGATATTGATGTCGGTGACAGACGGTATGTGACGAAACTGACTGAGTTTTTCTTACAGATGCAGGATGCTTATAAAGTAAATTACTGGAAACTGGATGGATTTGCGACAAAGCCATGTACAAATGCAAATCATAAACATATGACAGGCGGAAAGAATGGTATGTATTATTTTTCCGATACCTGGGAAGCATGGATCGATCTGTTTGAGACGCTGCGTACCAATGCAGAGAAAAACGGCATTGACAATCTGTGGTTTAACCTGACCTGTTATGTAAACCCAAGTCCATGGTATCTGCAGTGGGCAAATTCTATCTGGATCCAGAACAGCCAGGATATCGGACGTGTTCAGGTCGGACAGAACAGACAGGTAGATCAGCTGCTTTCTTACCGTGACGGCAGATATTTTGATTTTGTAAAAGAAAGAGAGTTCCAGTTCCCACTGGCAAATATTTACAATCATGATCCAATCTACGGAAAAACAGGAACCAATCTGGCAAACCAGATGACAGATGATGAGTTCAAAACGTATCTGTATATGATGGGAACCAGAGGAACGGCATTCTGGGAGCTGTACTACAGCCCGGAAATGATAGATGAAGGTCAGAAATGGGATATCAATGCAGAATATCTGGAGTGGGCTAAGAAAAATTATCACATTTTGAAAAATGCGAAACTGATCGGTACGACACCGGATAAGGGCAATACCTACGGATACTCCTGCTGGGATGGTGAAGAAGGTATTATTTCCATGCGAAATCCAAGTGCATCCGTAAAGACACTGAGCTTTACACTGGATCGAAACGTTGGTGCGGCAGAAAGTCTGAAAGGCAAGACACTCAACCGTACAACAATTCTGGATCACAAGACAACCGATGCACAGACCGACTATCAGACAGTAAAATACGGCGATGTGATCACAGTTACACTGCAGCCGGGTGAGGCACGTATCTGGTCTCTTTCTACTGCAAAAGATACAAAAAGCACCTCAGCTGACACTTGCAAAAGCAACTGCGGACAACACGATTGAGCTGACATTTGATGAGCGCGTAACCGGTACTCCTGCTGCAACCGTTTCCGGAGCAAATGTTACAAAAGCAGAAGTAAGTGCAAATCAGAGAAAAGTAACGCTGACTACATCCACTCTGAGTGCAGGAAGCAAAGTAACGGTTTCTGTAAGTGGATTAAAAGATTTAACCGGCAATGCAGCAGCAGTAAATACAGAAGTTGTATATCAGGAAAATCAGGTTGTAGCGAAAGCATCAGCAAAAACAGATCTGAAGAATGCAAATGATGTAACGGAAACAACGGACGAAGCACTGGCAGGAAAGACAATACTTGGCCTTGCAAAAGCATATGAGCTGAACGGAACAGCTGTTACAGGAACCGCTGATTTTGCAGTATCTTCTTATGTAAAAACAACCGGAAACAACATGAACATTCTGAAACAGGAAGGTGCTTACAGCCTTTCCATTGACAAAGACGGAAAAGCAGTCTTTACAGTTGGAGATGTATCCGTAACTTCCAAAGAAGCTGTAAACGATGGAACATGGAAACACATTGCAGGTATCCGTGAAAAGAATGGCAGTCTGAAAGTTTATGTCAACGGTACACTGGATGCAAGCAGATATGAGAAAAAACATCAAAGATTTGGAAGATGGAACTCTGACTGTTGGAGGCGGAACTGATCTTCAGGTAAGCCAGGCAGAAGTAAAAGATGCAACACTTAAGCTGGCTGCACTGGAAAAGCAGGATCAGCAGTTGGCGGAGACAGCAGCGGAGATTCCGGTATTGTTCCGATGGAAACGGAAAAAATCCCTCTGCAGGCTTCCAACATCACAGTAAAACGTGCAGATAATGATCAGGATGTTTCAAACAAAAAAAAGTAGTCCGGAAAAAATGATCGATGGTGATAAAGGTTCAAACTCCTTTACCTGTACACTGGACAGCATTGAAAGTGATGTACTGGCAGGAACCAGCGTATACTTCCAGATCGATCTTGGCGATGTATTCAAGCTGGATCAGGTAAAAATGTGGCGTTATTTTGCGGATGGACGTACCTACCAGGATACGATCGTAGTTGCATCTGAAGATGCTGCTTTTGATGCAAATGATACCGTGCTGTACAGCAGCGTTTCAGATTCCAAGTATGCATACGGACTGCTGAGCAATGAAAAGCTTGCAAATCCGGATGCAAAATATGCAGAAACATCAGAAGGAAAGACATTTGAAGCAAAAGAACAGAAAGCACGTTATATCCGTATTTACACACGCGGAAGTATTCTGACAAGCGGAACAGCACATGGCGGAAACCATATCTGCGAAGTAGAAGTTTACGGAAAAGCAATTAAGAACACAACAACACAGAAAAAATCACCGTTGCTTTTTGATACAAAAGGCGGAAACAGCATTGAGTCTCTGAAAGTAGCAGCCGGCGAAAGCTGGAGCCTGCCGCAGAATCCGACCAGAGCCGGATATGTATTCAAGGGCTGGTACAGCGATGTAAACTGCACAGTAGCATATACAGCAGCATCACCGGTAAGTGCAGATCTGACACTGTTTGCAAAATGGGAAGAAGATCCGACCACAAATGTACAGTTAGAAGAAGCAAAAGCAGTACTGAACAGCAAGATTGCAGAAGTAAAAGACAAAACAAAAGGCGATTACAGCGATGCAAGCTGGAATGCATTCCAGAATGCACTGGCAGCAGCAAAAGAAGCAGCCGCTTCTAAGACTGCAAGTGCCGCAGACGTCCGCAAAGCACTGGACAGCCTGAAAAAAGCAGAGCAGAATCTGAAAGTGGCAGGCAGCGAGCCGGATACTGGCAAAGAAACTGAAACGGGCAAAGAAACCGAAACAGGTAAAGAAACTGAAACGGGCAAAGAAACTGAAACAGGCAAAGAAACTGAAACGAATAAACAGCCGGAAACACCAAGCACACAGCCTGGAACAGAAAAGCCAAACACAAATCCGAATACTCAGAAAGTACCTGCTGTCGGAACAACCAAACTTGACAAAAAATGTAAAAAAGTACCGAAAAGAAACTACACGAGGAACGACTTGCAGAAAAGGCAAGGGCTGCTAAACCAAAGAAAGAAATATCAATGGAAGAAGCACTTTGGAAAATGTGCTAGATAAACTGAGAGGTTCTGTTGAGCCTGCGGAGTATAAGCACGTTGTTCTGAGTTTATTCTTTCTTAAATTTGCCAGTGACAAGTTTGAGGAATGCCGTAATAAGATTATTGCTACACACGGCGAAAAGTATGCGGATATGAAACCGTTTTATACTCAGGAAAATGTATTCTATCTTCCTGAAGAAAGCCGTTGGAAATACATTATTGAAAACGCAAAACAGGATGATATTGCCCTGAAGATAGATACAGCACTTTATACGATTGAAAAGAACAACCCGGCACTGAAAGGTGCTTTGCCGGATAACTATTACTCCCGCTTACATATTGATACGGTAAAGTTGGCTTCTTTGCTTGATGAAATCAATCGTATCAACACTGATGATAAAGAGAACGACATTATAGGTCGTGTATATGAGTATTTCCTTAGTAAGTTCGCTCTTGCAGAAGGAAAAGGTAAAGGAGAGTTCTACACACCAAAGTGTATTGTAAACCTGATTGCTGAAATGCTTGAGCCTTACGATGGAATACTTTATGACCCTTGTTGCGGTTCGGGGGGTATGTTTGTGCAGTCCATCAAGTTCGTAGAAGCACATAGCGGTAATAAAAAGAAAGTGTCTATTTACGGTCAGGAATACACAAATACCACTTTCAAACTGGCAAAAATGAATTTGGCTATCCGTGGTATTTCTGCAAATCTTGGAGAGATGGCAGCCAATACATTTACCAACGACCAGCACAAAGACCTTAAAGCAGATTTCATTATGGCAAACCCGCCTTTCAATCAGAAGCAGTGGAGAGCCGAAAATGAGCTTGTAGACGACCCTCGTTGGAACGGTTATGAAGTTCCACCAACAAGCAATGCAAACTATGGTTGGATACTGAATATTGTTTCCAAACTCTCTCAAAACGGTGTGGCAGGTTTCCTGCTTGCCAATGGAGCATTATCCGATGACGGTACAGAGCTGAAAATCAGACAGCAGCTTATAGAAAATCACTTGGTAGAAGCGATTATTATTCTTCCGAGAAACCTTTTCTACACCACTGACATCAGCGTTACCCTTTGGGTACTCAATAAGAATAAAAAGGCTCGTGTTGTGGAGCAGAACGGAAAGCTCAAACGCTATCGTGACCGAGAAGATGAAATACTCTTTATGGATTTACGACAGATGGGCAGTCCTTATGAGAAGAAGTACATTGAATTGACAGAGGAAGATAGAGCCAAAGTTACAAGTGTATATCATAACTGGCAGCAGGAAGGCTATGAGGAAACTTATGAGAATGTGCCGGAATTTTGCTATTCTGCTTCTTTTGAAGAAGTAAAGAAAAAGGATTTACTCTTGTACCAAGCAGATATATTGAGTTTGTCAACCGTGATGAGAACATCGACTTTGATACAAAAATGAAGTCATTGCAGGGAGAACTCAAAGAACTTCTTGCTCAAGAGGAAAAATCCAAATCAGATTTGCTTGCTGTATTTAAGGAGTTGGGATATGAAATCGAATTATGATATTTTAGGAAACCATATCCGACTGATTGATACTCGGAACAGAGAAAGCATAACAGACAGAGTTTTGGGAATTAACATAGACAAGTTCTTTATGCCGTCGGTTGCAAATGTCATTGGTACGGATTTGAGTAAATATAAACTGATAACAAAAGGAAAGTTTGCGTGTAATCCAATGCACGTTGGTCGTGATGAACGACTTCCGGTTGCATTGTATGATGAAGAAAAACCTGCTATTGTTTCTCCGGCATATTTTATGTTTGAGGTAATAGATAACAGCATTTTGAATGAAGATTATCTGATGATGTGGTTTCGCAGACCGGAGTTTGACCGAATTTGTTGGTTACATACTGACGGGAGCGTTCGTGGTGGGATTACTTGGGATGATATATGCAGACTAGAATTGCCTATTCCGCCTATTGAAAACCAGCTTGAAATAGTGAACAGTTATAAGGCAATTACGGAGAGAATTGCTTTAAAGCAGAAGATAAATGATAATTTAGAAGCGACCGCTTGGCAATGTTGTATAAAAGTAATCTGAAAATTTTTGAAAAGTCATCTTCCTAATTGCACTTTGGCTGATATTGCCCTTGTCAATCCTGTTCGACCTCTTGCTAAAGGTGTTGAAGCTCGTTATTTTGAAATGGCAACGCTTCCAACAAATGGCTGTATTCCAACAGGCGATTTTATTAAGCCTTATAATGGTGGAGTTCGTTTTATTAACGGCGAATACACTTATTGCACGAATTACTCCTTGTCTTGAAAATGGTAAAGCTGCATACATAAATATTCTTGAAGATAATGAGGTTGCATTTGGTTCAACTGAATATATCGTTTTTGCATCTAAGGGCAATATGCCATCAAGCTTCTATTATTTTCTAATCAGAAATGCAAAATTTGTCACTTTCGCATTGCAATTTATGAATGGCTCAAGTGGACGCCAACGAGTTTCAGGAGAGGAATTAGCTTCATTTCCACTTTGCCGCCCATCTTGTGAAAATCTTGAAGCATTTGATAAGGTAGCCTCACTTGTTCTTGAGCAAATGAAAGAAACACCTATGAAATTCTTTAAATAAAAAAAAAACTAAAGAGGTCATAGCAGCAACCATTTCAAGATCATTTACAATAGAACTCCCATCAGTGGCGGGAGTTAAAACAAGGGACTGCCACTGGTAGTCGTTCTCTTAAAAAAGAAAAGGAGAATTGACTATGAAACAGAACCTAATCACTGATGTTATTCAAGGAATGTTACCTTACCTGAATAACGCACAGACAGAAAGATTGCAGGAGGTGTTGCAATATACACTTTTTGATTATGAGGTAACAAAGACAGAAAAAGATAAGGAACTTTCAGAACAGAATTTAGTAGAGTCTTTCATATCGGCAAAGCGTATTGAAGGCTGTTCTGAGAAAACCTTGAAATACTATAATGCAACGATACAGTCAATGCTTGATGGCATTGGAAAGGGTATCAAATATATCGTAACTGACGATATTCGTTGTTATTTGACCGAATATCAAGCAAAGAAAAAATCAAGTAAAGTTACGATAGATAATATAAGACGAATACTTTCCAGTTTTTTCTCTTGGCTTGAGGACGAAGATTATATTTTGAAAAGTCCGGTCAGGCGAATACATAAGGTTAAGACCGGAACAAACATTAAAGAAACCTACTCTGATGAAGCACTTGAACTGATGAGGGATAATTGCACGGAACTCAGGGATTTGGCGATGATTGATATGCTTGCTTCAACGGGTATGCGTGTCGGAGAAATGGTGTTGCTAAATCGTGAGGATATAGACTTTAATGAAAGAGAATGTGTGGTTTTCGGCAAAGGCGATAAGGAGCGAATAGTATATTTTGATGCAAGAACAAAAATACATTTGCAGAATTACTTAAATAGCCGAAAGGACGACAATCCAGCACTTTTTGTTTCATTACAATCTCCGTATAATCGAATGAATATCGGAGGTATTGAAGTGAGATTACGACAGCTTGGAAAACGCTTGGGATTAAATAAGGTACACCCTCATAAATTCAGGC